>ERZ838577.4654-NODE-4654-length-11193-cov-101.192045_pt1 | contig 11193 bp, 7 predicted proteins | sample MGYA00519682_ERZ838577 | MGnify/ENA primary metagenome ERZ838577 (study PRJEB31850, sample SAMEA3708838) | human gut metagenome | biome: human gut; feature: human-associated habitat; material: faeces | place: China | collected 2014 ...
ACATGCTGGAACAGTTCAAACTGCAATTGCCCTTCCAGCGTGCGGATCTGCTGCGAAAGTGCCGACTGTGAAAGATACAGCGCCTCTGCCGCCGCAGAAAAGCTGTTCATCTCCACGATCTTTACAAAGCCCGCCATCGCGCTCTGGTTCATTCTTTCCTTCCTCCCAAATACATTAGGTTTTCCTTAATTATAATATGATAAACTTGAATTGTAAACAGCATTTTTCTACGCTACAATTGTTAAGGATTCAGCAAAGTGGCCTTCACCTTGCTGCACAACAAGAAGGAAAACAAGAAGAGAAAAAAGAAAGAGAGCGTACCTATGAACAAGATTTCCCGTAAGGGCTTTATCAAGATCGCCGCTGCTGCCGCCATGAGCGGTGTGACCGCCGGTGCTTTGGCTGCCTGCAATGCCGCCTCCGGCTCTGCTTCCGCTTCCACTTCCGGTGCTGCCGGCCAGTACACCCCCGGCACCTACGAGGGCACTGCCGAGGGTATTTCCTCCACCGTCAAGGTCACTATGACCTTCTCCGACAGCGCTGTCACCGACGTGGTGGTGGATACCTCCGGCGAGACCGCTTCCTTCGGCGCTGCCGCTGCCGATGAGCTGCGCGAGCAGCTGCTGGCTGCTGGTTCTGCCGAGATCGACGGTGTTTCCGGTTCTACCATCACCTCCGACGCCGTGATGAAGGCTGCCAAGAGCTGCTACGCACAGGCTAAGGGCGAGGCCGTGGTCTCCAGCGTGCAGCTGCCCACCGGCGATGAGAACGACTGGCTGGGCAAAGAGCCTGACATCGACGAGGCTTCCATCACTGAGACATGGGATACCGATATCGTCATTGTGGGCGCTGGCAACGGTGGTATGTGCGCAGCCGCTTATGCTGCACAGAACGGACTGGACTTCCGCATCATCGAGCAGAATTCTGCCGTTATGGATACCCGCCACTGGTACGGCACCATCGACAGCAGCGAAGCAAAGAAAAAGGGCATCGCTCCTGTTGACCGCGCCGAGCTGCTGAGCGAGATTTCCCGCTCCATGGGCGGTCGCTGCGACCAGCGCGTAGTTAAGACCTGGATCAATGAGTCTGCCGCCATGCACGATTTTGTTTCCGGCATTCTGGAAAGCGAGCCCTACAACTATGTATGCAACCTGACCTCCGGCGATGAAGCCAAATGGCCGGATGATACGCAGGTGAGCCAGAGCAAGCTGATGTTCCCTGTGCAGCAGGTCGACTACAGCAGCGCCGAAAAGCCCCGCAACGTGGTATTTCAGGAGTATATCGAGAGCAAGGGCTACAGCATCGACTTTAACACCGGCCTTGCCAAGCTGGAAAAGGATGCCGACGGCCGCATCACCGGCGTTATCGCCCAGAGCACTGCCGACGACCACTTCATCCGCATCAACGCAGCCAAGGGCGTACTGCTGGCCTGTGGCGGCTATGCAGGCAATCCCTACATGATGGAGCAGCTGGACCCGCTGGGCACCAGCGTGACCACCGCCTGCTCCTATACCCCTGCTGACAAGGGCTATGGTATCCGCGCCGCTATCTGGGCAGGTGCACATCTGGATGCAGAGCCTGCTCCCGTGCTGTTCGACCGCGGTCTGGTGGCACCCGGTGTGGATGCCGGTTATGCGGACAACGGCTCTGCCTTTGGCGGCAAGGCCTTCCCCGGCACTGTGGGTCAGTACAACCCCGGCAGCCAGCCCTTCCTGAAGGTCAACCGCCATGGCGAGCGTTTTATGAACGAAAGTCAGGAATACGACAATGCCTCCCATGCTTCTTTCCAGCAGCCGGGGCACGTTTATGCCATGATCCACGATGCAAACTTCCGCAGCGACGTAGATCGTTTCCACACCATCGGTTGCTCTGCACTGACCCGTTACATCCCCGGCATGATGGAAGCTCAGCTGGAGCAGTACGAGGGTGAGGGCCTGATCATGAAGGCGGACACCATTGAAGAGCTTGCCGACAAGATGGGCTTTACCGGTGCTGACAAGGACAACTTTGTAGCCACCGTTGCCCGCTACAATGAGCTGTACGACAAACAGAACGACGAGGACTTCGGCAAGCCTGCAAGCCGCCTGAGCGCCATCCGCACCGCGCCCTTCTACGGCTGCTGGCTGGGTGCCTCTCTGCTGTGCAGTATGCAGGGTATTTCCATCACTGAAAACTGCCAGGCGAAGGATAGCAACAACGAGCCCATTCCCGGCCTGTACATTACCGGCGATATGTCCGGTAGCTTCTTCCAGAACAACTACCCCTGCGTCATGGGCGGCACCGCTTGTGGCCGCACCCTGACCTTTGCCATCAAATCCGTCAAGCAGATGGCTGGTCTTGAGAACGCCTGATAAAGCGCAGTTCTCCGGCATACTCTAAGCGTTTCTTCTTTTTCATGTGAAGAGGGGCGGTCCCATTTGGGGCTGCCCCTCTTTGTGTTTTTGCCCCGCACGCCCTCTACACAAATGCCCGCGATTGTGCTATGATAAGCGTGGAACCGGGCAGTTCATCCCACCCGGTCAGAGATCGAGGTGTTTGTACAAATGTCTGATATTCTGGATACCTTACGGCAGGAAGGGGTAGACCCCACCCTGCTTGCGGCGGTGCAGGAATACCGCGCCGCTCATCCGCTCAGCGAGGCGCTGCGCCCGCGCATCCCCGCCCCTGCCTTTACCTACTACGGCAAAGAGGTGTGGGAGCAGGCGCTGGCGGCCATCCTCTGCGGCGAAAACCTGCTGCTGGCCGGCGGAAAGGCCACCGGCAAAAACGTGCTGGCCGAAAACCTTGCCGCCGCCTTTGGCCGCCCCGCATGGGACATCTCTTTTCATGTAAACATGGATGCCGCCTCCCTCATCGGCATGGATACCTTTGCGGGCGGGCAGGTAGTGTTCCGTCCCGGGCCGGTGTACCGCTGCGCACAGTGCGGCGGCTTCGGCGTGCTGGACGAGATCAACATGGCCAAAAACGAGGCGCTGGCGGTGCTGCACGCGGTGCTGGACTTCCGCCGCGCCATCGATGTGCCCGGGTACGACCGCATCCCGCTGGCCGAGGAGACCCGCTTTATCGCCACCATGAACTACGGCTACGCGGGTACCCGGGAGCTGAACGAGGCGCTTACCTCCCGCTTTGCAGTGGTGCAGATGCCTACCATCACGCAGGATAATCTGGAAAAGCTGCTGCGGGCGCAGTTCCCGGATCTTACCGCAAAATATGTGCACCAGTTTGCACTGCTGTTTCTGGACCTGCAGAAAAAATGCGACAGTGCAGAAATTTCTACCAAAGCGCTGGATCTGCGCGGTATGCTGGACGCGCTGCGGCTGATCCGCAGGGGCATCCCGGCCGGGGCGGCGCTGGATATGGGCATCACCAACAAGGCCTTTGACTCCTACGAGCAGGGGCTGATCCGGGACGTGATCGCCGCGCGCATCCCGGCCAAGCTGGATGCCGGAAAGCTGTTTGCCTGATGGACGCCCAAAGCTACACCGCGCAGGAGCGGCGTGCGGCCAATCAGGTCTGGGCCGCTGCCGGAGCCTACGGCTTTGAGCCGCTGTTTCTGGCCCGCAACACGGACGGCACCATTGATTTTTACATGAACTGCATCGTAGGGCTGGTGCATAAATACTACGGTGACGCGCTGATCCGGGACATTTTTTCCGCTTGGGAGGGCGATGTGCGCCAGCCCATGCTGGACGATATGGCGTGGCTGTACTTAGAAAACGCCGCCTACCGGCTGGAGCTGCCCCGCCGCCCGGTGCTGGAGGCGCTGCGGTTTGCCCACGCGGACTACTTTTTTGCCATCCAGTACAAGCTTTCGCGGCAGGAGTGGATGGCGAAAAACCAGCTGGTGTACACCATGCAGGCTGCGCGCTGGCGCAAAGTTCTGGGACGCACTGCCCCGGTCATGACCCCTTACGAGAGCAGCCTTGCTGCCGCGCTGGAACCGGAGACCGTACCGGAACCAGCACAGCTCAAAAACGACCTGCTGGCGCTGTTTGCAAAATTCGCCCTGTTTGACGGCAAGGTACGCCAGAAACCCGCGCTGCATCTGCAGCTGCAAGGCTTCTGGGCAAAGCTTGCCACCAAAGCTATGCCCACCCAGATGATCAAAACCGACCGGGTGACAGTGGAGCATTCCGGCGCGGTGGATGCCACAGGCAGCGGGCTGGCGGTGAACAAGCGCCGGGCAAACATCACCCTGAAGCAACGCGCCGCACAGGATCGCGCCTATATTGAAAGCTGCTTCGGGCGCTGCTTCTACCCGCCAGAGCAGCTGCGCAAGGCCGAGCAGGAGTTGTGCACCGGGGTGCATCTGGGCTGTCATTTGTGGTTCAGCGCCGGTGTGCCCAGCCCGGCACAGGCACCTACCCCGGAGGCGCGGCAGCTGGCACAGCAGGCCGAATTGCAAGCCGAACGCAACCGCGCCTACTATGCAAAAAATCAGGAGCTGCATCGAAGTGTTGTACTGCGCCTTACCGAGCAGATCCGCAACTGTATTCTGGTGCATCAACAGCCCGACCAGCGGGTGGCACGCAGCGGCAACCTGTGCGCCGGGCGGGTGTGGCGCGCCCCTTACCTGAACGATAGCCGGGTGTTTTTGTGCCCGGAGGAGGAAAACTGCCCTGCCTTTACGGTAGATCTGCTGCTGGACGCCTCCGCCTCCCGCCTGCACTGTCAAGAGGTGATCGCGGCGCAGGGCGTCATATTGGCCGAAAGCTTGGCCAACTGCGGCATTCCGGTGCGAGTAAGCGCCTTTAGCAGCCTGCGGGGCTACACGGTACTGCGGGTGCTGAAAGGCTTTGCGGACAAGAACCGGCAGAACATCTTCCGGTACTTCGCCTCAGGCTGGAACCGGGACGGTCTGGCGCTGCGAGCTGCGGGCGATCTGATTCAGTACGCCCCCGGCCCCGCCCCGCGCCACCTGATGATCCTGCTGACCGATGCCAGCCCCAACGACAGCCGCCGCATTCCGCCCACAACAGAGAACCCGCTGGGCTGCGCCTACGAGGACGCCGCCGGTGTTACCGATACCGCCGCGCAGGTGCGCACCTTGCAGCGGCAGGGCGTGCGGGTGTCTGCCGTTTTTATGGGCGAGGACAGCAGCGCCGGTGCCGCCACGCAGATCTACGGCAAAAATATGGCGCGCATCCGCGGCATGGATCAGCTTGCCCGCGCTGCCGGGCGATTGATCCAGAACGAGATCCGGGAGCTTGGCGATTGAAGAAATATAAAATGACCCCTGTGGGAGCAACTCCTGCCTTAGCCGGCATCTCCCGCAGGGGTCATTTTTCACAACCGCTTATCATAAAGCACAACCATGCTTTGAACTTTTGTTTGCTCTATGCCATAAGCTTTTGCAAAATTTTGTCGTTTTGAAGAAACTTGCAGTTGTTTTTCCCTCAAAAGTATGCTATACTACGTTCAGAGAAGTTTTATACAGCCTGTCGGCCCGATCACCCGGCTGGTGTTTTTACAACGTTTCGCTGTTTGCTTTTTAGGAAGGAGATCAATCATGGACGCTTCCCGTTATTTTGACGCCATGCACAACGCCATGTCCACCCTGCACGCCGGTGCACAGCTGCTGCTCACCATCCGTTTGCAGGACACCTGCGGCAACGATGCCTATCTTGAAGTAAAACAGCTGCCCGGGGAGCAGAGCGCCCTTGTGTGCTACTCCACCATGGGGCGGCGCTGCCTGAATTTTCAGCTGTTCCGCAAGGGCTGGCAGCTGTGCCACAATGCCGATGGGCAGCTGACCGGACGTTTTCCGTCCAGTGCCGACAGCCTGCTCAGCCAGACCGACTTCCGCGCCTACTGCCGGGAGGATCGGCTGGATGCCGCCCGCACCCAGCGCCTTGTGGAGGAACTGGGGCAGCGCGCCGGCACGAACTATGTTGGTATCATCCCGCAGAATGCCCGCACCGGCGCACAGATCACAGTCGAAAGCCACCTCGGCCGCGGCGCACGCTGGAGTTACTGGAGTCAGGACGCTTCTCCCTGCCTGCCGCTGGCCGCAATTTTGTACTGGCTGGCTGATTTTCTGGCCGGAAACGAGCGCCGTGCCTTGCAGTCTGACCCGCAGGCCGCTGCACTGGCTGCGCAGTGGCTGGCAAAGGATACTGCTGTGTTCTTTTGCCCCTCCCCTGCCCTGACGGTATCCTCTGCGGCCTGCCATACTGCCCCGGCTGCACGGCGCACCCGTCCCGCCCCTGTGTCTGCCGCACGCAGCAAGAGCTGGCAGAGCGTTCTGGCCGCCATGGCCACGGTGTAAGCTGGTACCTTTTCAATCTGGTTTACATATAAAAGACGAGTGCTCGGCAAAACCGAGCACTCGTCTTTTTTGCAGGATAACAGCAAAAAAGCACCCCGCCAACCGTTTCCGGTCAGCGGGGTGCTCAGTGCTTATAGTTTACGGTTCAGCTTACGCTGCACAGCACAGGGAGGAAATCACTCCTCGATGTAGCCGTACTGGAAGTACCAGTAGCCGTAGGGGCTGTGCCAGACGCCCTTCAGAGAAGAGCTCTGCAGCCAGAATTCGTTGTAGTAAGCAACGGGGATGCAGCCCATATCCTCCATCAGGATGTCCTCAGCCTTGTGCAGCTGTGCAAAGTGCTCGGCGACATCTGCAACCTTGGAAGCCTCCATAGCAGCATCGAAGTCAGGGTTGGAGTACTTACCATCGTTGTTGCCGTTGCCGGAGCAGAACAGCTCGATCATGTTGGAAGGATCGTTGTAGTCCATGACCCAGCCGTTACGGGCAACATCGTACTCGCCGGCACGGCGAGCAGCGGTGAAGGCAGACCACTCCATCTTGCTGATGGTCAAAGTGATGCCCAGATCGCCCCAAGTCTGCTGCAGGTACTCTGCCAGAGGCACATGGTAGCCGGAATCGTTGGTGCTGTACTCGATGGTGGGGTAGCCCTCGCCATTGGGATAGCCAGCCTCTTCCAGCAGCTTCTTAGCCTCGGCCATATTTGCCTCGTAGTCAGCTGCAATGTAGGGAGAACCGCCGTTTGCGTTGTCGTAGAAGTAGCCCTGCGCGTCCACGATGCTAGGGCCGACCAGGTTGGAAGCAGCAGAGTAGGTGCCCTGCATGATGGTGTTGGCAACGTAGTCGCGGTCGATAGCCAGAGCCAGAGCCTTGCGGACCTTGGCATCCTTGAAGGCATCGCGCTGCAGGTTCATGCTGACGTAATAGGTGCCCAGAATGGGGTCAACATAGAAGTCGCCGCCATCCTCTGCCTTGGTCAGGCTGGGGATCTCGTCGGTGGGCACGTCCTTGATCAGGACAGCCTCGCCGCTGTTATAAGCAGCGAAGCAAGCGGAAGAGTCCTCCAGCAGCAGCAGGGTGATGCTGTCGGAAACGATCTTAGAGCTATCCCAGCCGCCAACGTAGTTGGGGTTCTTGGACAGAACGATACGCTCGGAGGGGGTCCACTCGGTGATCATGTAGGGGCCGTTGGAGACGAAGGTCTCAGCGGAGGTGCACCATGCATCGCCGTTGGCCTCAACGGTAGCCTGCTGCACAGGGCTCATGGATGCGAATGCAGCCATCTTGTCGAAGTAGGAGCAGGGGTAGGACAGCACGATGGTCAGGGTCTTGCCGTCGTCGCTTGCCTTGACGTTCAGCGCATCGGGGTTGGGCTCTGCAGTGGGGTTGCCGTCTGCATCGGGGAAGCCGGCAGCTGCGTCAAAGCCATCGATCATGCCCAGGCAGGTCTCTGCGTAGGGAGCTGCGGTGTCGGGGTTGACCATACGCTTGAAGGTGTACTCGAAGTCCTTAGCGGTCAGGTCGGTGCCATCGCTCCACTTCAGGCCGTCACGCATGGTGAAGGTCCAGGTCAGGCCGTCCTCGCTTGCTTCCCAGCTCTCAGCCTGGCCACCAATAACTTCGTTGTTCTCGTTGATGATCAGCAGGGGCTCGAAGATGGTGATGATGGTGTTGGCGCCATCAACAGCGCTGTTCAAAGAGGGATCCAGAGTCTCGGGGTTGGGGCCGTACTGGACGGTGAAGCCAGCGGTGTTGACACTGCCGGTAGAAGAACCAGCAGCGGAAGAAGCAGAACCGGAGGTTGCGGTAGAACCGGACTTGCTGCCGCCACAGGCTGCCAGACCCAGAGCAGCGGCACCCACGCCTGCAACCTTGAGGAAATTACGACGAGAAATGCGTTTCATAATAATATCCTTCCCTTATATCAAATTTGAGTGTGCCAGGTTCCCCCAGCCGCCTCTATATTCGATCCGGTGCAAATGTACACCGGAGGAACACGAATGATTATAATGCGTTCTCATACCGGTTACAAGCCCAAAACTTGGACTGTAACCATTTTGTGACAACATTTCAGCACTAAGTTGAATTGCTTTCACTTTTTACCGGCGTGAAGTGTTCTCACTTCACGCGGTCAAGGTGATGGCAGGCTGCCCAGTGGCCGGTGGAGACCTCCTTGAACTCGGGCACCTCGTTTGCGCACTGCTCGTCTGCATAGGGGCAACGGGTGCGGAAACGGCAGCCGGACGGCGGGTTCAGGGGGCTGGGCACATCGCCCTGTAGCACGATACGCTTGGACTGGCGGGCCGTAATGGGGTCTGCCACCGGAATTGCGGAGATCAGGCTGCGGGTGTAGGGGTGGATGCTGTGGGTGATCAGCTCGTAGCTGTCGGCCAGCTCCACCATCTTGCCCAGATACATGACGCCGATGCGGTTGGAGATGTGCTTGACAACGCTCAGGTCATGGGCGATGAACAGGTAGGTCAGACCCATCTCCTGCTGCAGATCCTCGAACATATTGACGACCTGAGCCTGAATGGAAACGTCCAGTGCGGAAACAGGCTCGTCACAAACGATGAACTCGGGGTTCACAGCCAGTGCACGGGCAATGCCCACGCGCTGACGCTGACCGCCGGAGAACTCGTGGCAGTAGCGGTTTGCGTGCTCGCTGTTCAGGCCAACGCGCTCCAGCAGAGCGATGATCTTATCGTGGCGGTCCTTTTCGTTCTCGGCCAGATGATGGATATCAATGCCCTCACCCACGATGTCGCCAATGGTCATGCGGGGGTCCAGACTTGCGTAGGGATCCTGAAAAACGATCTGCATCCGGCGGCGGTAGGGCAGCATATCCACTGCGATCTTGTTGTCCTTATCAAACAGCAGGTTGCCGTCATAGTAGATCTTACCGCCGGTGGGCTCGTACAGGCGCAGCAGGGTGCGGCCGGTGGTGGTCTTGCCACAACCGGACTCACCTACCAGACCAAGGGTCTCGCCCTTGCGGATAGCAAAGCTTACGTCATCCACAGCCTGAACGTACTTGCGGTTCTTGCCCACACCGCCGGCGGGGAAATACTGCTGCAGGTGCTGGACTTCGACCAGCGTCTTGTGTTCACTCATTCTGCCTTTTCCCCTTTCTCAAATTCAGCCTTCTGCTGCAGCCAGCAGTAGGTATAGTGGGTATCGCTGAGCTCGGTGCGCGGGGGCATCTTGCTCAGACAGATCTTCATGCAGCTCTTGCAGCGGGGCGCAAAGGGGCAGCCGGCCGGCGGATTCAGCAGGTCCACAGGGGTGCCCTCGATGGGCACAAGGCGCTCGTGCTCTGCGGTGTTCAGCTTGGGGATGGAGTTGATCAGGCCCTTGGTGTACTCGTGACCCGGCTGATAGAAGATCTCGTCGGTGGTGCCGTACTCCACGATGTGGCCGGCGTACATGACGGCGATCTTCTCGCACATGGATGCCACAACGCCCAGATCATGAGTGATCATGATGATGCTCATGCCCAGTTTCTTGCGCAGGTCCTGCATCAGCTCAAGGATCTGTGCCTGAATGGTCACATCCAGTGCGGTGGTGGGCTCGTCGGCGATCAGCAGCTTGGGCTCACAGGCCAGTGCAATGGCGATCATCACGCGCTGGCGCATACCGCCGGACAGCTCGTGGGGGTACTGCTTCAGACGCTTCTCGGGCTCATTGATGCCAACCAGCTCCAGCAGCTCCTTGGCACGTGCCCATGCATCGGCCTTGTTCTTATCGGTGTGCAGGCGGATGACCTCCACAATCTGGTTGCCGATGGTGTACACCGGGTTCAGGCTGGTCATGGGATCTTGGAAGATGATGGAGACCTCGTTGCCGCGGATCTTGCGGAAGTCCTTCTCCTTCATGTTCTCGATCTCGTGGCCGTTGAACCACACCTTGCCGCCCACCAGCTTGCCGGGATAAGCGGTCAGGCCCATAACGGAGTAGGCGGTGACCGACTTACCGGAGCCGGACTCGCCCACAACGCCCAGAACATCGCCCTGATTCATGGTAAAGGAAACGCCGTTCAGTGCCTTTACTTCGCCCGCAGGGGTGAAGAAAGAAAGGCGTTCTTCTTTAATATCAAGAATTTTCTCGCTCATTTCTGTTCACCTCATCAATTCTTCAGCTTCGGGTCAAAGGCATCGCGCAGGCCATCGCCGAACAGGTTGAACACAAGGATCATCACGCTGATCATCAGTGCGGGTGCGATCAGCAGATGGGGGTAGGTGTTCATGCCCTTGACGGCATCGGTAGCCAGAGAACCCAGAGAAGGCAGCGGGGCTGCAACGCCCAGACCGATAAAGCTCAGGTAGCTCTCGGTGAAGATGGAAGCCGGGATCTGCAGGGTGGTGGTAACGATCAGAGTACCGATGCAGTTAGTGAGCAGATGCTTTTTGATGATACGGCCGCTGGATGCGCCCAGTGCGCGGGCAGCGGTAACGTACTCGCTCTCCTTCAGGATCAGGATCTGGCTGCGGACGATACGCGCCATACCGACCCAGTACAACAGAGCAAAGATGATGAAGATGGAGATCATGTTGGGGCCAAGGGTCTGCATCCACTTGAAGCCGGGCTTGGTAGCCAGTGCATCCAGCGGATCTTTCAGAGCCATGCCCAGCAGGATGATCAGCAGAATATCGGGGATGGTGTACAGGATATCTGTGATACGCATCATGATATTATCCACCCAGCCGCCGGCAAAGGCCGCAACCGCACCATAGGTAGCGCCGATGATCAGCACCAGCACAGAAGCGATCAGACCGACGGACAGGCTGACGCGGGTGCCCATCATAATACGCACAGCAAAGTCACGACCCATACGGTCGGTGCCCAGAATATGCGGGAACACCTTTTCGCCTGCATCGATACGTGCCTGCTCGGAAGCAGAGTACTCGAAAGGCTTCAGGTTGTTG
>ERZ838577.4658-NODE-4658-length-11186-cov-2.356931_pt1 | contig 11186 bp, 8 predicted proteins | sample MGYA00519682_ERZ838577 | MGnify/ENA primary metagenome ERZ838577 (study PRJEB31850, sample SAMEA3708838) | human gut metagenome | biome: human gut; feature: human-associated habitat; material: faeces | place: China | collected 2014 ...
TATCCATTCCACAAGGTGTAACAGATATTGGGAATGCAGCTTTTAAGGATTGTGTAGGATTAAATGGAATACTGGAATTACATGATGGAATTGTATCTATTGGTGAAAATGCATTTAAAGGAACTTCTTTAAAAGGAGAATTGCACCTACCCAAGAATTTGATCGCTTTAGGAGAGAGTGCATTTGATGGTTGTGATTTCTCTGGGACATTGGTTTTGCCTATGGGGCTAGCTTCTATCGGGGATAATGCTTTCGCTGGCAACTGGCGTTTAATGGGAACATTGGAGTTCCCGGAAGGATTGTTAAGTATCGGGGCTGGCGCTTTTGCCAATTGTCGGAGTATCGAGGGACTTGTTTTCCCGGAGAGTTTGGAAACGATTCGTTATGAAGCGACATGGGGTGATAACGGTGGGGCTTTTGCTAATTGTTACGGCATAGGAAGTATTGTTTGTAAGGGAACGATTCCGCCATACGTTCAAGTTGGAGCATTCAACGGGGTCCCGAAAGACAACTTCACTCTTGAGGTGCCGGAGACCGTTGTAGAGCAATACCAAACGGCCGTTGGTTGGAATGAATTCAAGCGAATTTCTGCCCATCGGGAACTGGTTTGTCGTCCGTCGCTTGCCACGGCAATCAATACGAAGTGTACCCGTCGTTTGGTCTTGAATGCGGAAGGAGATTGGGAAGTGGAAAGTAAACCGGATTGGTGTTCTTTGTCGCAGATGTCCGGCTCGCAGAAAACGGAATTAACGCTTACTATTAGCGAAATGCCCCAAGGATCTGAACCGAGGGAAGGGGAGATCGTGTTTAAACTGAAGGATAAGGATTACACGACTCGTTGTTCCGTGACACAATATAATTACGAGTACGATGAAGATGAAATTATAACCTTACAATCCCACACGAAAGGAAATGGTGTAAATCTCGTCTTTTTGGGTGATGGATTTGATGCGAAAGAAATTTCCAAGGGGGATTATTTGAAAGTGATGAAAGAACAGGTAGAACGTTTCTTTGATATAGAACCTTATCGCACGTACCGGGATTATTTTGATATATACACGGCTATTGCCGTTTCCCCGGAAAGTGGGGTCGGAACAATCAACACGATTCGTTACACCAAATTTGAGACCACGTACACGGGGGGTGTCGGCTTGCGGTGTGATTACGATGCGGCCTTTGCCTATGCATTAAGAATGCCCACGGTGAATGAAGGTAATTTGAACCAGTCGCTCGTGATTATAACTCCGAATTCCACGGATTATGGCGGAATATGCCAGATGTGGGCTGATGGTTCGGCTATTGCGTTCTGCCCGTTGAGTACTTACGGCTATCCCTTGGATTCTCGCGGTGTCATCCAGCATGAGGCGGGAGGACACGGATTCGGGAAACTGGGTGACGAGTATATTTATCACAACGAGTTCATTGATTTTTGTCCTTGTACTTGTTGCGATCACGTGGAGGCATTTAACTGGGCAAAATCTTTGGGGTGGTACGAAAATCTTTCTCTTACCGGGAAGATGCACGAAGTGCCTTGGACTCATTTTATATTTGATGATCGGTATAGTGATGTGGTGGACATTTACGAGGGTGGTTTCAAACATGCTCGGGGAGTTTTCCGGTCGGAACAGAACAGTTGTATGAATAACGACATCCCGTATCATAGTGCCATTAGCCGGGAGGCCATCGTGAAACGTATCATGCTTTACGCCGGAGAAACGTATTCTTTCGATGAGTTTGTGAAGAATGATAAGCGGGGTTCGGATAATTTATCACGTTCCACCCGGGACATGGACTTTGGTACGAAAGCTCGTGGAAATCAATATCCACCCGTGATTCACAAGGGACGTCCTTCAATTTTGAAATGATGGTTTGACTAAATTAGAGAAGATATGAAATACATAAAAATAACTTGCTGTGTAATTCTTTTATACATTCTACTGATTCCGTGCGGGTGTAGTGAGACCGACCAAGTGCAAGAATCGGATGAAATGTTGATCACGTTTGATATGCAACATCCGGCGTTGGCGAGGGCAACGACAAGTGCTTTTGAAAAACAGGATCAGATTGGAGTATACATGACCGGACACGGGATTCCTTTAGAGGTTGCCGGAAATTTTCTGAATAATGAACGACTGACCTTTGACGGGACAAAGTGGAATCCCGCTAGAAAGTTATATTGGGATGAGGGTTCTTTTGATGTTTTCGCTTATTACCCGTACATCCCTTCTCCTTCGGGAGTCGACGATCTGCCCTTTTCCGTGGCATTGGACCAGTCGGCTACTTCAACTGATTCCGGCTTGGATGGCTACGAGGCGAGTGATTTTCTTTGGGCCACGGATCAGAACGTCACGGCAAGCGATTCTCCGGTCTCCTTGTCATTCAAGCACCGGATGAGTAAAATGGTTGTGCGTCTGATGAAAGGTAAAGATTATGATGGTGATATTCCGGAAGATGCCGAGGTGTACATCCATAACACGGTACCTTCTGCCACGATCGACTTGAGCGTGGGAATTGTTACCCGAAACACTCACGGAACTGCACAGACGATTAAGGCGAAAAAAGTCAACAAGACACAATATACGGCTATCGTGGTGCCTCAACGATTAACCAATCAAGTTCCTTTGGTTGAAGTGGTGATGAAAGGAGTGTCCTACATGGTGGAAAGCAAGTTTGTCTTTAAACCCGGCATCCAGCATACGTTATCCGTCACGATCTCGAAGAATCCAGAACAGGTGAAAATCGAAATTGGTGGAGAAATCGAGGATTGGGAGGATTAGATTGGCTATTTTTCTTACTTTTGTAAGATAATTAACTGGCAAAAGAGATGGATAGCAAGGAATTACAACAGATAGTAGCATGTGGGGAAACGAGTACGGTCCAATTTAAGGAACATTTTTCTAATCAAGACAGTATTGCTGCTGAAATGGTGGCCATGTCTAATGCTTGTGGGGGAATGATTTTATTTGGAATAAAAGACAAGACGGGAGAAATCACGGGTTTGCCTTACCCGGAAATTCAGCAAATTAATTCGATGTTGGCAAATATTGCTACTAATCTGTTGCGTCCGGTTATTTACATACAAACGGAAACGGTCATTATTGACGGGCATTCCGTTCTTGTTGTTCGTATTGCAGAGGGAGATAATAAACCTTACAAGGATTTGCATGGGGTAATTTGGACAAAACAGGGGGCTGATAAGCGTAAGGTCATGGAGAATAGTGAAATCATTCGATTGTTTCAATGTTCCGGGATGCTTTATGCTGACGAGCAACCGATTCCTTTCACTTCCGAAAAAGATGTAAACGGGAGTATATTGGATGAGTTTATCCGTAAAGAATATGGACGTGAGAAAGAGTCTTTTGGTGTTCCTTATACGGAGCTTTTGCAGAATCTAAATATTCTGAGAGGAGATAAGATAACTTTAGCCGGATTATTGTTTTTTGGTAAAAATCCTCAACAATTTCGTCCGACTTTTATGATAAAAGCGGTTTCTTTCTTTGGTAACAATATCGCGGGGGTTAATTATAGAGATAGTAAGGATATAACCGGAACCTTGCCTGAACTATTTGAAAAAGGGATGTCTTTCTTGAAAGCAAATCTTCATAGTGTTCAAGCCGGACAAGGATTTAATTCAATCGGGCAACTTGAGATCTCGGAGATCGCATTAGAGGAATTACTTCAGAATGCTCTTGTTCATCGTGATTATACCAGAAACGCTCCGGTGCGGTTACTCATATTTGATAATCGTGTTGAAATAATCAGTCCGGGTTGTCTTCCGGATGGATTGACGGTAGAAAGTATTAAATTGGGAACCGCAGTCGTGCGTAATCCATTCATTGCTAGTTTCTGTGCTAAAATCATGCCTTATCGCGGACTTGGTTCGGGGATTATTCGAGCGTTAAAAGAAGAACCGGATTTGGAATTTATGAATGATCCCGAAAGGATGCAATTTACTTCTGTTATAAATCGTGTTTATGATGATCATATAAACGTTGATGAGGGAATAAATGAGGGAATAAATGAGGGAATAAATGAGGGAATAAATGAGGTTGAAGCTTCGATTCTTGCTTTTTTAGAGAAAAAGCCAGGTGCTAAAGGCGGCGAAATTACCCAATTCCTTCAAAAAGGGACTTCCACGATGGAACGTTATTTGAAATTATTGAAAGAGAAAAGATTAATTGAATATAGAGGTTCGCGTAAAACGGGAGGATATTTCAAAAAATAGGAACGTGTGTTTATGAGAAATATTATTTTTCTATTTGCACTAATATACGTGTGTGTCTCCTGTGAGAAAAAGCGGGTGGAAATAAATGGTTATCCCGTAAAAATTCTTCATGGAGACTCTTCTTTTGGGATCATTACGCCCGATGGGAACGTGCTGATAGATTCTTTATTTTCTGGTAAACCTTCCATTGTTGTAAATCAAGTGTGCGTTCTTCCCTGTGGGAATGGAATGTTCCGGTTGTGTGATATTTCAAAAGTTCCGATGGCAACAAGTTCCCGGCGTTTTATCCAAGAGGGAAATTTTATAGAGGACGTAACCATTGCCCAAGAAGAAAAGGAAGGGCCTTTCATTTTAATCAATAAATCGAGTGAGAATATCGCGGTAATAGATTCCTACCAAGGAGTACCCGTTCGGGTGATGCATAATTTTAGAGATGGACTTGCTCTGGCTTATACTGGAAATCAAAAATATGGCTACGTGAATACCCGTGGTGAATGGGTTATTGTCCCTGAGTATGATTTTGCCTGTGATTTTTCCGAGGGCATGGCTTTGGTCGGGATGGCAGACAGGGAGGGGCGAATCGCTTACGAGGTTATCGACAGGGAGGGACAGAACGTTTTTCCCGTGATGTTAACGAATTGTCGCTTACAGGGGGTATTTTCTTGCGGTTTACTCGTGTACAAAGATTTGCGGCAACACTATTGTGCCTGTTTGGATAAAAAAGGGAAAACCGTGTTGTATCTTCCCGCCGAGATACAGGAAATGACAGAATTCCGTCACGACGTGGCTTTCTGTTTAACTCGAAATGGAGTCGGGGTGGTTGATAAGGCCGGGAAAATGATCGTTCCTGCCGATTACGATGATGGAGAATTTATAAATTCGGAACGACTGGCATTAAAGAGTAAAGGGAAATGGGCCCTGTTTGATTTTAAAGGGAACCGTGTGACTCCCTTTATCTATGATAAAATATATCCGTGGAGTCATGCGAACCGTGTTTTTGTTCATCAAGACAGCATGGACCTCTTGATTGACGAGACTGGAAAGACCGTCAGCATGGTATATCCTTTTGAACTGGCAATCTTTGGAAACAACTTCTCCCATTGTACAGGTCTTTTACCGTTACCCGCTCCCGGAGACGGTTGAAGTGCCGGAATCGGAAAACACGATACTGTCAGTAAAGAAACCCTCTTTACCCCGGAAAGAAAGGATTCAGGCGATAGATACTACCAGCCCGTTTTATCAAGAGGCACAAAAGGTCCTGAAAAACGGATTCTCGGAGACAGATTCGGAAAATCGGAGAGTAATCCTAAACTATATGGAACATTTCCGGATGTCGTACGAGACGAAAGATATTGACTTCCTAGAGCAACTTTTTAGCGAGAAAGCGTTAATCATTGTTGGTACCGTGGTGAAACAACTGCCACAGGAAGGCCACTATCTTCCAGCCGATCAGATCCGGTACAATATAAAAACAAAACAACAATATCTGGATCGTTTGCGCCGGATATTCAAGGCAAATAAGAAAATAGAGGTTCGTTATTCTGATTTTCTGATCCGGAGACATCCCACCCGACCGGGAATTTATGGCGTCTCCGTTCGTCAGGCTTACTCCTCGGACTTGTACTCGGATGAGGGGTATTTATTCCTGTTATGGGATTTTTCTGACGAGACGGCACCTAAAATTCACGTGCGTACGTGGCAGCCCCGGAGAATAGATGATCAGACGTTGTTGCCGGAACGGGATATTATTCACTTGGGAAGTTTTAATTTTGAATGATGAAAAAAATCTTATGCACGATCATACTCTTATGGCTACTTGTGCCGGGATGGGCTCAAGAGTTTAAGGTTGCTTCGTTTCGGTTGTTACCCAACGATATAACAGCTTGGGTGAATCCCGTGAGAGACTTGAATGACGAGGCGTGTGCGTTAATCAAAGTGGTCGGGAATCGTGATTTCGCCTTTTCTACTCCTTTGGGAATCGTGCAGCGTAAGAATGAAGTGGGTGAAATCTGGTTGTACGTGCCGAATGGAACCCGGAAAATAACGATAAAGCATCCTCGATGGGGTGTTTTGCGGGACTATAAATTTCCCGTTATCCTTGAATCGAGATTAACCTACGAGTTGGTGATAGAAGAACCGCTTTTGAAGGTCGAGGAAGAATACCCGAGAGTACGGAAAGTTCACCGTCCGTTACCCAATACCCCGCTGGATGAGAGCTTACGGGCTATGCCGACGGGCAAATTGAAATCCCAAAGACCTGCTTTTACAAGTTTGTTCACGATTGGATGGGATCACGAACGTCCCGCTTTCGGGGTCATGCTGGCGTGCATGAAAAAACATGGGTTATACGTGCATGGGCAGGCTGATCTCAAGTCTTTGTCCGTGGATGGGGAATGTCGGAAGAACGGGAGTATACCTTCTACCGGGGACACGCCTTATTACACGGGTTCCGAGAAGTATTCCCGGTACGCGTTTCTGGCCGGGGGAATTCATTCGATCGCGTCGTTATGCTATCTATACGAGGGGTTGGGTTACGGGAAACGGCAAGTGGTGTGGGAAACCATCGAGGGGTTGAAACTGAGAAATAAAGATTATTCCTACAAGGGAATTGCCGCGGAACTTGGCTTGCTTGTCAAGGTTCGCAAAATGGCCCTCTCGCTTGGAGTGATCACGATAAAGGGGGAATACTGGGAACCCACGGTTGGAGTCGGAATAAATTTTTAGGGATATGTACAAATGGATCATCGCGTGCTGTTTACTATTACTTGCTTGTAAAAAGGAAGAGGAACCTTCTGTGCTGGCTCCCCGTATCTCTTTGAATGAGGTGACTGAGATTACTCGTAACACGGCGAGAATCTCCGCGGAGATTGAATTACGGGGAGAGGGAACGGTTACCTCGTGTAAATTCCTGTACGGGACATCCGAGGATATGGCGGAAGCGCTTCAACAGGAGGCTGAAGGGGTAGAGGGAAACGTGGAGACTTGCCTCACGGGTTTACAAGCCGGGACATCGTATTATTATTGCTTGGAAATATCAAATGGTCATAGCGTCGTGCGAAGTGATATTGGACATTTTCAGACCTTGCCGAACACCCTACCCGTTCTGGGCGATCTAGTCATGATATACAAGGGACCTTTTAGTGCGGCATTCCAATGTACCTTGGTGGATGATGGCGGGGAAGCCTTGACGTCTCTGGCGTTTACGTACCGGGAGAAGGGTACGGAAACCGGGAAATTGGTCGAGGTACCATTGGGTGATGAAGGTGTTTTCACGGGAAAACTGCAAGGGTTGGAGATGGGAACCACTTATATCGTGAGTGCATACGCCGTGAATTCGATCGGGGAAACTTACTCTACGCCCGTGGAATTTACGACTAGCGAGGCCGTTTACAATTCCGTTCCCGGTATGTTGCCGGAAATCATGGGGAATCAAAAGTACAATCTAACCCGGTTAACGCTTTCCGGTTTCTTGAACGGCACGGATATTCGTTTGTTGCGTGAAATGCTGGGATGGGACATTGAGGGGCATGAAACTCCGGGCCAATTAGTGGAGATGGATCTCTCCGAGACAAAGATCGTGGAGGGTGGAAGTAGCTATTACGGGTCCCGATATACTCGTCGGGACACGCTGGACTACGGGATGTTTCTTCGATGCAGTCAATTGCAGCGAATCGTCTTGCCGCACAGTTTGAAAGTAATCGAGAAAGATGCATTCAAAGGATGTTCCAGTTTGATCTCCATGACAATACCCGATAGTCTAGTCGTTTACAAAACTTCAAGTGGTTGCAGTGCTTTGCAGGAATTGTCCGTTTCTCCTTTGAATACTACTTTTTCAAGTATTGATGGCGTGTTATATAATAAAGATGCGAGTATCTTGATCCATTACCCGGAAGGAAAAACGGCCGAGAAATTCACGTTCCCCTCTTCCGTTCGAAAGATCGGGGTGGCGGCTTTCCAGAATTGTTTGTTGGATTCCATCATTATCCCCGCCTCGGTGGAGGAATTGGGCGAACAGGTGTTCCGGGGAGCGAAATTAAAAAAGATCGTTATTTCCAATGGGGTCAATACTATTCCAGAGGCGGCCTTCAAAGAGTGTACCGAATTGCAGGTATTGGTGTTGGGAAAAGAGATTTCGGCATTGTTTGACTATTGTCTTGATGGTTGTAATTTGCAGGAACTTTACCTGATGGCAACTTATCCGCCTGTTTGTTATCCGTACACGTTTACGGGAGCCGGGGATATTTTCAATGAGTGCGCTCTTTACGTGCCTTCCGGGCGTAAACCGATTTACCGGCAGGCGACAGGCTGGAATAACTTCCCGCGTATTCATGAACAATGACAGCCTTATTGCATCTCTTTCCGGATGTCGTTAAAGATTTGTCCGATTTCAGATTCTAGTTCGTTCATCTGGCGTTTGAACAAGCGGGACTCTTGCTGTGTGGCGTCCGCGAATTCTGTTTTTATGATTTGCTTGAGCGCCTTTTGCGTGTTTGTGCTATCTTGCACAAGGGATCGTTCGTTCTTCTTGTAAGCAATCACGTGTCTATTCAAATTATTCTTTTCCTGTAAGAGGAATTTTTGGCAGGTCGGTGCGATCACCGAATTGCTGTACACCCGGTTTATGCTACTTTTATCCGGTTGGGACGACAAGTTCTTCAGGTAAAACGTCGTCAGGAACGAGAGTACCGCGACCGCAGAAATATAAAGAATGCTCTTGCTATGTCTTCTAACATTGAGCGCTTCCAGCACCTCTTGGGCGGAATGAAATCTCTTGTCAGGATTTTTCTGCGTACATTTCTGCGCGATTCGAACCAATCTTCGATCCTTTATCACACTTGTGATGTCTTGGATGATAACTCCCAGCGAGTAAATATCCGTGCGGCAATCAGGCGATGCGTGAGGAAGTAATTGCTCCGGGGCGAGATATTTTTTTGTCCCGGCAGGAATTTTCAGCGTGTCATAATCATCCCGATCCGAGAGACCGAAGTCGATTAATTTGACGTTATTCCCGTTGTGGGTAATGATGATATTCTCCGGCTTTAAGTCTTTATGAACAAGTTGCTTGCTATGGATATAGTGCAATGCTTCGCAAAGTTCCCGGATAAACTTATACGCGAGAGGTTGCGTTAATTTTCCCTGTATCATAAACTCTTTCAGGGAAATTCCGTCAACGTATTCCATCACGATACATAACCCCAAGTCCTCTTGTTGTTCCCAGTCGATCGTGTGGCGGATATTCGGGTGATCCAACTGGTAGCCGATGTTGAATTCTTTGTGTAATAATTGTTTGTAAAACTCTTCCTGTCTGAACGGTGGTTGCAGGCTTTTGAGGATATGTAATTTCCCGTACCGTCGGCACAGATGCAGGCAACTGTAACCCGATTCCGAACGATAGAACTCGGAAATATTACTGAACATACTCTCCTGACTGGGAATATCTTCTCCCACGAATCCCGATGATAACAAATCGTTATTTAGCATGGATGCGGTTAATTAAAGTCAATCCCCCGTTACGCCCTGCGATAAATGGCGGCGTTTTTTGGTTGTCTCTTAAAACATAGCCGAGGGATAACGGTTGTCCCATCAAAAAGCTGACTGCCTCGAAACGATCTCCTTGTACGAGCTTGGAGTGTTGGGCCTCTACCACTTCAAACCACGAATCCCCTTGGTATTGCAGGTGAAGGTAGCGATTGGGCGACCATCCGATTTCAATTTCTTCTCCTGCCGAGAGATTTCTGGTTTGAATCTGTTTCGTGACAAAGAAGGATGAATTGCACAAACTGTTGTCTTTCAGGTAAGCGCAGAACTCGTTGAAGTTGAAAAAGCCGATGTATTGTGCGAGAGAATCAAGTGTCTGATTCCTCGGTTTGTGCTTGTCTTTGACATAACCCCACAACCGCTTTAGGGTCGAAGTGGATATGGATACATCGAGTTGAAGCTTTAAGTGAAGAGAAAATACATCAAAATCAGTGGTTGTCCTTAAATTTTGAGAGTACTTCTTTTCAACGGCTTTTAATAATTCTTGTATTTCCGGCTTAAATGTATTCATCAATAAAAATTATTAATCGAGTAAACAAATATAGCACAATAACTCGATCTGTACAAGACTGTTTATTGATTATGTAGGTGGTTTTTGGGTAATAACGCCTGTTTTAATTCCTCTACCGACGCGACGATCCGTTTGGCTCCGGCTTGGGTTAATTCTTCCCGATCCCCGTAACCGTATAAAACCCCGATACAGTCAATTCCGGTCTTCCGGGCCCCGATGATGTCGTGCTTCCGGTCCCCCACCATGACCACCTTGCTCAAGTCCCGGATGTCATTATTTTCCAGCACGTGACGGATCACCTCGTCTTTGTGAGACAACGAGCCGTCAAGCCCGCTTCCCCCGACGAATTTGAAGTAATCGCTCAAGTGGAAATGATCAAGTATCTTTTCGGCGTAATAAGCCGGTTTTCCGGTAGCGAGCATCACTTGCTTTCCGGCCTCGTTTAATTCTTGCAGAAGACGTTCCATGCCGGGATAAACGGCGTTTTCGTATATGCCCGTGTCGGCGAATCTTTCCCGGTACTTCCGGATACCTTCCTCGGCCTGATCCGCGCTGAAATGGCAGAATTCCATCAAGGATTCTTTCAACGGGGGACCCACGAATTTACGTAGTTCGTTCAAATCATTCACTTCTATTCCAAAGTGTTTCAAGGCGTACCGGATTGATTTGGTGATTCCTTCCATGGAATCGGTGACCGTACCGTCGAGGTCTAAAAGAATGTAGGTGTATTCTTGCTGCATATAGTGGGTGTGAGTGGATAAAAAAACAGGCCTATTACTAAGCCTGTTTCTATATTTCAAAGATTTGTTTCCTGTATTAGGCGTTCAACGTGAAACGTAAGAAAGCGGTAACAGTTAAATCTTTATCTACGCTTTTCAAGTACTCTTTTACAGACATTTTACCGTCTTGCTC
>ERZ838577.4667-NODE-4667-length-11168-cov-4.532799_pt1 | contig 11168 bp, 7 predicted proteins | sample MGYA00519682_ERZ838577 | MGnify/ENA primary metagenome ERZ838577 (study PRJEB31850, sample SAMEA3708838) | human gut metagenome | biome: human gut; feature: human-associated habitat; material: faeces | place: China | collected 2014 ...
GGCTCCTGCACTCAACCATATTGCTGACTGTTTTTTCATAAAGAGCCGGCTGTGTAAGGACGCCGATCACCAGTGTACCGTCTTCGATCAAGGAGATAGTTCCGTGTTTCAGCTCACCTGCTGCATATGCCTCAGAATGGATGTAACTGATCTCTTTCATCTTCAGGCTGCCTTCCAGACAGATTGCATAATCAATGCCACGACCGATGAAGAATACATCTTTTGCATTCGCCTGTTTGGATGCGAACCACTGGATGCGTTCTTTGTCATCGATGATTCTCTGGATCTTATCCGGCAGAGTTTCAAGTTCTTTAATATATGCCGCGTACTGTTCCTCGGAAATCGTACCTTTTACTTTTGCAAACTGAATAGCCAGCGCATAGGACGCAATCAGCTGTGTACTGTATGCTTTTGTTGTTGCAACAGAGATTTCCGGACCTGCAAGTGTATAGAAGACATTGTCTGCTTCACGCGCAATAGAGGAACCAACCACATTCACAATGCCAAGTGTACGGATGTTGTTTTCTTTGCAGAGACGCAGTGCTGCAAGACTGTCTGCAGTCTCACCGGACTGGCTGATAATGATTGCCAGCGCTTTCGGATTCAGAATCGGATTTCTGTAACGGAATTCAGATGCCAGTTCAACACGCACCGGAACACGCACCATATCTTCAAATACATACTGTGCAGCCATTCCCACATGATATGCAGAACCACATGCAATAATGTAGATCTGATCAATGTCCTGAATATTTTCATCTGTAAGTCCGATTTCAGAAAGATCGATCTGTCCGTCTTTCACAACAGAACTCAAAGTATCCTGAACTGCTTTCGGCTGCTCGTGGATCTCTTTCATCATGAAATGCTCGAAACCGGCTTTTTCTGCTGCTTCTGCATCCCACTCGATTGTTTTCATCTGTTTCTGGATTTCTTCGCCATCCAGGTTATAGAATGTGATCTCACCTTTACGAACGCGGGCCATCTCCAGGTTTCCGATATAATATACATTTCTTGTATATTTCAGAATAGCCGGAACATCAGATGCAACGTAAGACTCTCCATCAGAAACACCCAGAATCATCGGGCTGTCTTTACGAGCTACATAGATTTCTTCCGGATAATCTTTAAACATGATCGCAAGTGCATAAGAACCACGGATACGGACCATTGCATGATTGATCGCATCGACCGGTGTTCCCTCGTATTTCTTGTAATAATAATCCACCAGTTTCACAGCAACTTCTGTATCGGTCTCAGAATAAAATGCATAACCTTTGCGAAGAAGTTTATCCTTCAGCTCCTGATAATTCTCAATGATTCCGTTATGAACTGCAACAACATTTCCATCATCACTTACATGTGGGTGTGCATTGTTCTCAGACGGTTCGCCGTGAGTTGCCCATCTGGTATGTCCGATACCACATGTACCCGGAACAGATTCTCCGTCATTTGTCTTCTCGGATAAAACCTTCAGACGTCCCTTTGCTTTAATGACTTCTATCTCACCTTCGCCATCACGAACCGCAATACCCGCAGAATCATATCCACGATATTCCAGTTTGGAAAGACCATCCAGAAGAATCGGTGCTGCCTGATGACATCCTGTAAAACCAACTATTCCACACATAAATATTTCTCCTCTTCTCTTCTTAACTTTATATAAAGCAAACTATAATGTAAAAAATAAGCACAATTTTATAAAAGCCAAATTTTGGTCTATCATAACATAAAAACTACAGGAGTTCAAGTTTATCTGCAAATGCCTGCAATTACCATATCGAATGGCAGTCATCTCATAATAATATATGCCGTGTAGATCAGATACATTGCCACCATGGCAATACCCTCGTTCCTTGTGATCTTCCTGTCACTTCTGGCAAAAAACCAGACTACGACAGAAAAGCCGACAAGGACCAGAATATCGATCACATTTTCACTGATCAGCGACACCGGACTGATAGCAGATGCAATACCAAGGACCATCAGAATATTAAATATATTCGATCCGACTGCATTTCCCACTGCCATATCAACTTCATTTTTGCGTGCCGCAACCACAGAAGTAACCAGTTCAGGAAGTGACGTTCCAATTGAAACGATCGTCAATCCCACAAGTGTCTGGCTCATTCCCAGATCTATTGCGATCCTGCTTGCCGCATCAACTGTCATATCCCCACCAAATGCAATTGCCACTGCACCACCAACAATGCAGAGAATGCTCTTTGGATAAGACAACAGTTTCAGTTCTCCATCTTCCAGCTCCTCAACTGCTTCGATCTCAACTTTTTTCCCTTCGGCCCTTGCTTTCAGCGCAGTCCGGATCATATAGAAAATATATCCCGCAAACGCGCCCAGAAAAACAGCTCCGTCCAAATGGCCCAGTGTCATACCATGCGCATCCCCCCATGCAAGATATCCAAGTCCCAGAAGGAGCAGCGCACAGATAACAGAAAGTGGGATATCCCTCGCGATCGTATCCTTCTGCACCATGATCGGTGTCATTATCGCACAAACACCGATCACAAACATCAGATTAAAAATATTAGATCCGACTACATTACTGACTGCAAGTTCATTATTGTGCACCAATGATGCAGTCACACTGACTGCAGTTTCCGGAAGGGATGTTCCCATTGCAACAATTGTCAGACCGATGATGATTGAAGGAACTTTCAGTTTCTTTGCAATGCTGGAACTTCCCTCAACAAAAAAATCTGCTCCTTTGATCAGGAACACAAAACCTATGATCAAAAACACGATTACCAATGCAAACGGCGCATTATTTATATATTGCTCCATGAATGGCTCCTTTCATTGTAGTTTACACTACAAAATGTTATACTTTTGCTGAACATTATCGCACATAAAGTTAAGGAGAACAAGACATGCAGATAACAAAACCTACTTTTTATAAAGAATTTTCCTGTATCGCAGGTGCCTGTCCCGATACCTGCTGTGCCGGATGGCAGATCATGATCGATGAAAAAAGCCTCCAGAAATACCGTAGATTCAAAGGTTCTTTTCGAAACAGACTTCACAATGACATCGACTGGAAAGAACATTCTTTCTGTCAGTATGACAAACGCTGTGCATTTCTGAATGAAGACAATCTCTGCGATATCTACAGCGAAGCCGGTAAAGATATGTTATGCGACACCTGTCGAAAATATCCACGTCACATTGAAGAATTTGAAGGGCTGCGTGAATACTCCCTGTCCCTCTCCTGCCCGGAAGCCGCGAGAATTTTTTTATCCCACAAAGAAAAAATCACATTCTTCACCAAAGAAGTCGCAGCACCGGAAGAAACTTTCGATGACTTCGATTATTTTCTTTTTACCGCTTTGATGGACACCAGAGACTATCTTTTCTCTGTAATTCAGGATCGTTCCATACCGGTCAGATTACGCCGTCAGAAACTTCTGGCATGTGCGCATGATTTCCAGCTCAGTCTGGACAAAAATGAGCTGTTCCAGTGGGAAGATATCTGCGGTCGGCATCAAAAATCCGGATATGGCGAGAAATTTCTGAATAAGATCCAGAAATGGAATAACGATCGTCCGGTATCTTCTGAACAGCCCTGCAAAGATTCTACCTCTGATACAGTCTCCCTGCTTGCTCTATGCAAACAGATCTGGCGCACAGTTATCCCACAGATGGAGGTTCTTCGCCCAGGCTGGCATACATACCTTCGGAAAACTCTCGTTCCACTTTATGATTCCTGCCAAAGTGATACGGAGCTTTCAGAAATTTATGCCGCCTTCGCACACGATTATCCAGACTGGACGGTTCACGAAGAACAGCTTCTCCTCTACTGGATCTACACCTACTTCTGTGGAGCCGTTTATGACGATCAGATCTTTGCCAAAGTAAAAATGGCTGTCGTCTGCACCTTCATGATCCACGAACTTGCCGTAGGAACCTGGTTAAAAAATGACCGTCATTTTACCTTTGAAGATATGATTTCCATCTGCTATCGATTCTCAAGAGAACTTGAACACTCCGATCCGAATCTCAATGAAATGGAACGCCTGATGGATGAAGAAGATGTGTTTGATTTCAGAAATTTACTCACAATATAAAAGATAAGCAGGCGGCCGTAAAGGTCTCCTGCTTATCTTTTATGGAATTATTCTCCCAAAAACTGCTCAACTACCTGTCTGATCAGAGTCCTCTGTTCAGGTGTAAGCATCTCAATCTTCTCCAGTAGCTCCCGCACTTCCCGCGGAGCTTCTGAATCCTCATTAAAAAAATCACCCGGTGTGATCTGCAGATACTCACAGATGCTGAAAAATCCCTGCATCGATGGCAGTGCTTTGCCATTTTCGATTCGATTAATATAACTCGGGTTCTGTCCCAGCGCAAGGCTCATTTCACGAGCTGAGTTTTGCCCCCCCCCGATTCGTAAATCACTTATTCTCTTACCAAAATTTTCCTTTGTAATCATTTGTTTCTCCATCAGCCCAACATCACTTCGATGCTGCTGTCCAGTTCATTATATGTCAATTCCTGATGAATTTCCTTCAAGATCTCATCGCCGGCGATCAGCCGCTCAATCTCATCACGAGTCTGAGTATCCGCCTTATCAATAAATCTGCGCACCATTGCATTTCCACTTGTGTTAGACCAGTAATCCTGTGGCAGCGCATTCGGATCTGCTCTTAAAAGATCACAGTAATTGATCACATCCCACGGACAATACACTTCCACATTTCCAAAGCGATATCCGTCATACCATTCCTTCACTTCTGCATAATGTCCAGATAATCCATAGTATTCCAGCATGCCTTTTACTTCTGTATCCGTAAATCCAAAATATTCATCAAATCTCACATCCGTAAGCGTCAGCACTTTCAGATTATTAAGACCAGTAAAGATACTTTCCTTCGAAATTCTCAGACATCCTGTCAGCACAGCAAAATACAGATTCGGATTCGTCTTTAATGCATTACCAAACATATTTCTGAGCAAAGACACCATCTCATCATAATATCCATACTGAAAAGCTTTGTCCAAAGGCACATCATATTCATCGATCAAAAGAATAACCTGCCTGCCATAATGCCTGCCCAACAATGATGATAAAATCTTAAGGCTCGAAACAAGCGCTTCCGTAGTCATAACAAACAGACCATTTTCCGATGTTCCAATTTCGATAAGCTGTCTGTAGAGTTTCTTATCCGCATCAGATAAAGCAGAGCTTTCTTCCAAAAACGAAAACCTCAACGCCTCTGTTCCTATAACTGTCTTCAGTGCACCACAGGCCGCCTGAAAGGATAATCCCTCCACACTTTTCAGACTGATAGAAATCACCGGAAACTGCCCCATATACTTTGTACAGATTTCTTTGTTCTCAGAAATCTTCAGACCATCAAACAGGGCAGGATTACTTCCTATTTCAAAAAAGGTCTTCAACATGCTCATATTCAGGGATTTGCCGAAACGCCTTGGGCGAGTAAACAGATTTACTTCACTTCGATTCTGTAGCAGTTCTTCAATCATCCCGGTCTTATCAATATAGTAGAATTCCGATCGATCCAGTTTTTCAAAAATGTCTATTCCGATTGGCAGCTTCTTACGATCTGTCATGCTAGCACCTCCCCAAAGCCTAATAGAAAAAGGTTCCATGAAACCACTAATATGTAAAATTAATGATATCATGAAACCATTTTTCCGTAAAGCAATTGTTTATTCCACCGTCACGCTCTTGGCGAGATTTCGTGGCTTATCTACATCCATGTGAATATTCACAATTAATAATAAAAGTCAGTCCTTCTCGTATTTCTCAATCATACATTGGTGTTCTTTGGTACCCTTATCATAGTTGATACCCACAAGCAAAATGTCACCCGTATAATTCAGGATTGACTCAGGATACTGCTTATCTTTTATTTGCTGCAAAGCGGTTGCAGAATCCTTATTCCACTTCAATTCAACAACCATTGCCGGATAAGATGCGCTATATTCTGGCTTAGGTATGAATACAAAATCAGCAAATCCTCGACCTGTTGGCAATTCCCGAATCGGCTTAAAATAATACTGCATTGCACTCAAGTATGCAAGCGTCAATACACTGCTCAGCGAATTTTCATTATGATACTGGATTACCGACACATACTCATTATGGATTTTTCCAATTTGTGCAGCGACTGCCATTCCATCCATGTCCAGTGTTGCATCAAGCAGATGTTCTGAATCTTGCTGGAAGGCCAGCATCTCATTCCATCCTCTACTTTCAACTGCAGCAGTGAGTTCCTGGCGAATCTCTTCATTGGGAACAAAAGCAGTCTTCAATTTTTGATTGTACCCAAAATAACCCAGATGAATCATATAAGTCAACACATCGTCCCTGCTTTTTATATTAAGTGTATCATTCTTGAATGTCGCTGTGTTCACCTTGACTTCTGCACCCGACAGCATCTCGATGATGGCTGTTTTAAGTCCATCAAAATCCATATTAATCAGTGGCACGATTGCATCATAAGAAGCAGTTTCTGACCAATAACTTTTGAATTCTCCTCGGAGCATCACACTGACAACTGCTCTGGGATTATAAACTTGATATTCATTCAGGAGATAGCCGTCATACCACCGCTTCACCTCATCAAAATCTTGCTGATACTCCTTCGCCAGTTTCTTTACCTCATTTTCAGTAAAGCCAATATATGGAGCAAGTCTGCTTGCACTCAGCATTGTAAATTCGTCAAAATTATTCAGTGCAGACTGCGTTTTTTCCTTTTTGATTGGAAGGATGCCAGTCAGATATGCAAGCTGGATATACTTTGTTGGTTCTGTTCCTTTGAACATTCCTCTAAGGAAGTTGATATAGTCTTCCTGCGCCTTTGTATTAGTGGCTTTATCACGAATAAGAACATCCCATTCATCAATAATGACAATAAACTTTTTCCCTGTCAAAGCGTTGATCTGTGATAAAGCTTCTGGCAGGGATTTAGCATCCTCTGAAAGAGCATCTGGATAGTACTCCTTAAGCTCTGCGATCGTTTTCTCAGAAATATACGGAACTACCTGATCTGCTCCCCCCGCTGGTTCCATGCACCATTGAATATCAAGATGAATTACATCAAACTGGTTTAGATACTTCTTGAAATCTGCGCTCTTGCTAATTTCAAGATCAGCAAACAATCCTTCTGAATCGCAACCTCTGCTGTAATAAGCTGTCAGCATATTGGCTGTAACAGACTTCCCAAATCTTCTTGGACGACTATTGCAAATATAGCCTTGCAGCGTATTTAACACCTTATTTGTATAATTAATGAGACCACTTTTATCTATATATATTTCGGAATTCAAAGCAACCTGGAACGCAGAATTGTCTGGATTAACAAACATTCCCATTATGCAGCACGCTCCTTTCTTTGGCGGCATGATGAGTCATGCCTGTTGTGCTTTGATTTTAACATCTAACATCCCAAATAGCAAGTTGATACCCCAGCGCAGAATAACTATTTTTTCTCCCAGATGAAACACTAATATGTGAACTTGAGGCATTTTTTGTTTGTTTATTCCACCGTCACGCTCTTGGCGAGATTTCTCGGCTTATCTACATCCAGTCCTTTTGCCACGCTCACGTAATATCCGAGCAGCTGCAGCGGCACCACTGCCAGGCTTCCTGCAAAGTACTCGTCGATTCGCGGCACATACACGGCAAAATCCACGGTCTCTTCAATCTCATATTTTCCATAAGTTGTCAGGCCCAGCAGATATGCGCCACGGCTTCGGCACTCAACCATATTACTCATGGTCTTCTCATACAGTTTACTCTGTGTCAGCACACCGATCACCAATGTTCCCGGCTCGATCAGACTGATTGTTCCATGCTTCAGTTCTCCCGCAGCATATGCCTCTGAATGGATATAGGAGATCTCCTTTAATTTAAGACTGCCCTCCAGGGAAACTGCATAATCAATTCCCCTTCCGACAAAGAATACATCATGCGCACCGGCATATTTTGCTGCAAACCACTGCAGTCTCTCTTTGTCTTCCAGAATCTTATTGATCTTTGGTGCGATCGTGAGCAGCTCTGAAATATAATATACATACTGCTTTTCCGTAATCTTGCCTCTTACAAAAGCAAACTCCACCGCAATACAGTACATTGCTGCAAGCTGTGCACTGTAGGCTTTTGTTGTTGCAACCGAAATCTCCGGACCTGCAAGTGTGTAGAACACCTTGTCTGCTTCACGTGCAATACTGCTTCCGACCACATTCACGATTGCCAGGGTTGTCATTCCCTTTTCCTTTGCAAGACGAAGCGCCGCCAGCGTATCTGCTGTCTCGCCGGACTGGCTGATCACAATAACAAGCGCATTCTGATTCAATGCCATCGGTCTGTAACGGAATTCCGACGCCAGTTCCACTCTTACCGGAATCCTCGCTATATCCTCCAGGACATATTGTGCGTCCATACCTACATGCCATGCTGAACCACAAGCCACAATATAGATCTGTTCAAAACTCAGGATTTCTTCCCTCGTTAATTCCAGCCTAGAAAAGTCAATGGCTCCATCTTTAATAACAGAATTCAGAGTATCCTGAATAGCCTTAGGCTGCTCATGGATCTCTTTCATCATAAAATGCTCAAAGCCAGCCTTCTCAGCCGCTTCCGCATCCCATTTAATCTGAGTCGTCTGTTTCTCGATTTCTTCACCATTGAGATTGTAGAAATGCGCCTCGCCCGGTGTCAGTCTGGCAAACTCCAGATTTCCAATATAATAAACCTGTCTGGTGTATTTGAGGATTGCCGGCATATCCGAAGCCACATAAGTCTCCCCGTCTGCAATACCAATGATCATTGGACTGTCTTTTCGAGCCACCCAGATCTCACCCGGATAATCCCGGAACATCAGCTCCAGCGCATAAGAACCACGGACACGCACCATTGTCTTTGCAATTGCATCCACCGGACCAAGATTATACTTTCTGTAATAATAATCCACCAGCTTGATCACAACTTCCGTATCTGTCTCACTATAAAAAGTATAGCCATGCTTTAACAGCTTATCTTTCAACTCCGCATAATTCTCAATGATTCCATTATGTACTCCAACCACTTCGGATTCCACTTCACCGGAACCAGAACGCGTACAATTACCAGAAACATGCGGGTGTGCATTGATCTGACTTGGCTCACCATGCGTTGCCCAGCGTGTATGTCCAATTCCACAGGTACCACGCAGAGCTCTACCTTCATCCGTTTTTTCAGCCAGATTCCCAAGACGTCCCTTTGCCTTTACAACCTCCGCCAGCTTATCACCATCACGAACAGCGATTCCTGCTGAGTCATATCCTCGGTACTCTAATTTAGACAGACCGCTTAATAAAATAGGTGCTGCCTGCTGTGTTCCAGTAAAACCAACTATTCCACACATAAAAACTGTATTCTCCTTTATTTGAGAATATCTTTATTAATATTCTCCCCTTATTACATTTTTAATCTCTTTTAAAAATATCCCTTGTATATACTTTATCCTGTACATCATCCAAACAACTATCATATCTATTTGCGATAATTGCCTGGCTCTGTTCTTTAAATTTGTCCAGATCATTCACAACCTTGCTTCCAAAGAAAGTACTTCCATCTTCCAATGTTGGTTCATAAATAATCACAGATGCCCCTTTAGCTTTGATTCTCTTCATAACTCCCTGTATAGAGGACTGACGGAAGTTATCTGAATTAGATTTCATGGTAAGACGGTATACTCCGATTACTACTTCTTTCTCCAGAGAAGCATCATAGGTATTCTCGTCTCCATATGCATAGTATCCAGCTTTCTGAAGAACCCGATCTGCAATAAAGTCTTTTCTGGTTCTGTTAGATTCAACGATTGCAGACATCATGTTCTGCGGAACATCTTCATAGTTTGCCAAAAGCTGCTTTGTATCCTTCGGCAAGCAATATCCACCATAGCCAAATGACGGATTATTATAATGGGAACCAATTCTAGGATCAAGGCACACACCATTAATAATCTGCTGTGTATTAAGTCCTTTCATCTCTGCATAAGTATCCAGTTCATTAAAATAAGAAACTCTGAGTGCCAGATAGGTATTCGCAAATAATTTTACTGCCTCTGCTTCTGTGAATCCCATAATTAACGTGTCAATATTCTCTTTAATAGCACCTTCCTGCAGTAATCCAGCGAATGTATTCGCTGCTTTTACAAGCCTTGCATTTTCAATATCTGTTCCTACAATAATTCTTGATGGATACAAATTATCATACAATGCCTTTGACTCACGTAAAAATTCCGGACTAAAAATAATATTATCACAGTGGAATTTTTCTCTGATACTTGCGGTATAACCTACCGGAATGGTTGATTTAATCACCATAATTGCATCTGGATTATATTCAATAACCAGCTTTATTACGGCTTCTACTGCTGATGTATCAAAGAAATTTTTCTTACTATCATAATTTGTTGGAGCTGCAATTACAACAAAATCTGCATCTTTATACGCTGCTTCTGCATCCAATGTAGCTGTCAGATTCAGTTCTTTTTCCTTTAAATATTTTTCAATATACTCATCCTGGATTGGACTGATTCTTTTATTAATCTTCTCAACTTTCTCTGGAATAATATCTACTGCCATCACTTCATGGTGTTGCGATAACAAAGTAGCTATGGATAATCCCACATATCCAGTTCCTGCAACTGCAATTTTCATATTCGCATACCTCCTGCTTTACACTTCTGTTTCTACTGAATTTTAGACTATATCATAAAATTCCTTTAAAATGGACGTTCCATTTTCTAAAATTTCTTTTGTCTTTTTATAATAATTTTCTGCAGTATTTTCTACATAATACGGATTAATTATTTTTTCATTTTTCCCGGTAATCTCTTTCATTGCCTGACCGATCATACTACTGTCGCAAGTGACATCAATAACACTGTTACCATGTACTCGTCCTCTTTGTCTATCTCCAATATTAATTGTATACCTTCCTAATGACGGTGTTTCAATAATTCCAGATGACGAATTTCCTATTAATGCCACAGAATTTTTTACTAAATATAAAAACGAATCTACATTCAAGTTTTCATAATAATACGCATTTTCATGTTCATCCACATAATTGAGCCATGAAGAACGTATGATATCAGATTTTGTATCTGCATTCGTCCCCATAAAAATAACACTCATTC
>ERZ838577.4676-NODE-4676-length-11143-cov-4.618416_pt1 | contig 11143 bp, 8 predicted proteins | sample MGYA00519682_ERZ838577 | MGnify/ENA primary metagenome ERZ838577 (study PRJEB31850, sample SAMEA3708838) | human gut metagenome | biome: human gut; feature: human-associated habitat; material: faeces | place: China | collected 2014 ...
TCCTGTGAGCCGCAGGCTACGATTCTGCCGCCGTCCTCGCCACCCTCCGGCCCCATGTCGATGAGATAGTCGGCGCTGCGGATGACGTCCAGATCATGCTCGATGACAACGACCGTTGCGCCGTTGCCGATGAGGGTGTCGAATACCTTCAGCAGCGTTTCCACGTCCTTCGGGTGCAGACCGATGGTCGGCTCGTCGAATACGAATACCGAGTCCGTCTGCTTTCTGCCCATCTCGCTTGCCAGCTTCAGCCGCTGCGCCTCGCCGCCGGATAGGGAAGGCGTTTCCTCGCCCAGCGTCAAATAGCCAAGTCCCAAATCGCGAAGAATTTCCAACTTGGGTCTGACCGAACCCATGTGGCGGCAGTAATGCAGCGCCGCGTTCACGTCCATGTTCATCAGTTCCGGCAGGGAGCGTTCCTCACCGTCTTTGTTGGTGTAACGGATCAGCTTCGCCTGCTTTCCATAGCGCGACCCGCGGCACTCCGGACAGGGAATATCCACATCGGGAAGGAACTGAACGTCAAGGGAGATCGTGCCCGTTCCGTCGCAGACCGGGCAGCGCAGACTTCCCGTGTTATAGGAAAAGTCACCGGCCTTGCAGCCCAGCCGCTTTGCTTCCGCCGTTCTGCCGTAGATTTTGCGCAGCTCGTCATGCACATTCGCATAGGTGGCAACCGTTGAACGCACATTCACGCCGATCGGTGTTGCATCGATCAGCTTGATCTGATGAATTCCATTTGCATCGATCTTCCGGATATGCTCCGGCACCGCGTCCCATTTCCACCAGCCAGTCCGCTTCTTTCAGAATCTGTGTATCGTGGTCTACCAGCAAAACAGAATTACCGTCTCGAATAAGATCGTGCATCACATCATTTAAGCCGACAATATTGGCCGGATGCAGACCGATGGAAGGCTCGTCCAGAACATACAAAACACCTGTTGTTCGGTTGCGCACGGCTCTGGCAAGCTGCATCCGCTGTCGCTCTCCCGTGGAAAGTGTGGAAGATGCCCGGTCAAGAGTCAGGTAGCCAAGGCCCAGATCCATCAGTCTTGCAGCAACTTCCAGATAAGACTCACAAATCGTTTCTGCCATATTTCGCATTTCTTCCGGCAAAGATTCTGGAACACGCTTTACCCATGCAATGGACTCTTTCAGCGTCATCCGGCAGGCATCTGCCAATGAAATTCCCATCAGTTTTGGTGCTCTTGCTTCTTCAGAAAGTCTTGTTCCATGGCAATCCGGACAGACATCCTCTTTCAGGAATTTCTCGACACGTTTCATGCCCTTTTCGTCCTTTACCTTATTCAGCGCATTGAGGACGGTTGCCGTAGCGCTGTAATAGGTCATATTCAGATCACCGACAGCTGCACTGCTCTTGTTTTTGGGCACATAAAAGATGTGCTTTTTCTCCATCGGACCATCATAGACAATCTCTTTTTCTTTCTCTGTCAAGTCCTTAAAAGGAACATTTGTGCGCACTCCCATCTCCCGGCAGACATCCGTCATCAAAGACCACATCAGAGAATTCCATGGTGCAACGGCCCCCTCGTCAATGGTTTTGCTTTCGTCCGGAATGAGCGTTGCCCGGTCAACAGTTCTTACCATTCCTGTGCCGCCACAGCATTTGCAAGCTCCGGTGGAATTAAAAGCAAGATCTTCTGCCCCCGGTGCATAGAAATGCTCTCCACACTCCGGGCAGACCAATTCTCCATTCATGGCCGCCACATTGATGCTGGGTTTCAGATAGTGACCATTGGGACAACGATGACTGGAAAGACGTGAAAACATCAAACGCAAGCTATTGAGCAGTTCTGTTCCTGTACCGAAAGTCGAACGGATACCTGGAACCGCTGGTCGCTGATGCAGAGCCAGCGCTGCTGGAACATACAACACCTCGTCCACATCTGCTCTTGAAGCCTGAGTCATTCTCCGCCGTGTATAGGTGGAAAGAGATTCCAGATATCGCCGTGATCCTTCTGCATACAGCACTCCCAGTGCAAGAGAACTTTTGCCGGAGCCGGATACCCCGGCAATCCCAACGATCTCATTGAGGGGAATATCAACACTGACATTTTTTAAATTATGGACTCTTGCGCCTCTGACCTCTATTCTGTCCGGTTTCTCGTCTTTATTCACGCCGACACCTCCGAAATTATATACTTTTGTAACGATTCAGTACCAATGTCACTTAATTAAGATTATCACGACTGACTGCTTACGCAACTACCGATTTATAGGTACAATTTGTTTTCCTTTCTACCAGAACAGACCTTCCTCATTTTTTGCCCGGCAATAAAGCTGACAAACTTGCTGTAATCTCTTGCTTTCTTCGGACAGACTGCTACGCAGTGCATACAAGAAATGCACTTATCCTTATCGGTCAGCTTCGGATTGTTCAAGGGAATAGCACCCTCCGGGCATTCTTTTGCGCACAGACCGCAGGAAGTGCATTTTCCATTTGCAACAGGTTTGAGGGGAACTCCACCATATTCTCGATATGGTCTGTTTCCAGGGAATTTAGGTGTCCTTTGCGTTTCGTCGCTTTGCATGATCTTTGCGGCAAATTCCAGTAATTCCTTTTCGTCCTGCTGATCCGGGCGTCCGGTTCCAAATTGGTTCATCAGAGAATGTTCTGCAACAGCCTCCATGCCTGCGATACACACAAAGCCCGATGCTTCCAGAACATCCTGTAACTCCAATAAAGTATCGTCAATCGCACGGTTTCCAAACACCGCCACAAGAATTGCCTTCGTGCCGTCTGCCTTTACATTGCAGAACATATCCGTTACAGTCGAAGGAATACGCCCGCCGTAGGACGGAACAGCAACCAAACACAAGTCCTCTTTTTCAAAGTTCACCTTCATGAGTTTATCCGGTTCTTTGATCAGGTCGATTTCTTCAGCGTCCAGTTTCGTCCCTTTCGCAACAATATTTGCTACTTTCTTTGTGCCACCGGTTGGGCTAAAAAATATATTATAAAATTTGTTAATCTAATTCTATAATACGCGCTTGAATTTCTGATTGACTTATCTTTTATACCATTATACCCCTTATACTCAAATTTAACAAGGGTATAAGGGGTATAAGATATTCTATAATCCATTGGCATCACCTACCAACAGTTCATTGTGACCTGTGCCATATGTTTCAGCAGTATCAAATAACGTACAGCCTAGCTCATACGCCTTGCGGATCAGGCATAGTACCGCGTCATGCTCTGGCACCGCACCGTAAGGGACTGCTACTCTAACAATAAAAAAAACGCAAGAGCAACAGCCCCTTTGAATTTTTACAAGTTTCGACCTAAAAAACAATTATTTCACATTCGCATTATACAAGTCCATAAAATAAGAATCTGTATGTAGTAGTTCTTCAAAAGTACCTTGTCCAACAATCCTCCCTTCTTTAAAGAGAATAATTCTATCAAAACCTGCAATGGAATTTAATCTATGTGCAATGGCAATGACAGTTTTATCTTTCATTTTTTGCATAACTGATTTCATTACATTTTCTTCTGTTAAATTATCCATTGCAGATGTTGCTTCATCCAAAATGACAAGTTCGGAGTCTTCAAACCACAAGCGAGCTAATGCAAGTCTTTGTTTTTCTCCACCCGATAAACAAGTACCTTTCTCACCAATTTCAGTATTTAAACCTTCCGCAAGATTTTCAACTAAATGAGATAGTTGCACTTCACTCAATGCCTCCAGCATTTGTTCTTCTGACACTTGTTTCTCAAATACCAGATTTTCTTTTATTGTTCCGTCAAAAACAGGGGCATCCTGTGATAGATAACTAACTCTATCATACAGATTATTAAGACAAATTTCTTTTAACTCCATGTCTCCTAAGCGAACTTCTCCTTGATTATATTTTAGCAACCCTAATAATATCCTAATCAAGGTCGATTTTCCGGAACCACTTTCTCCTACAAAAGCTATTTTTTCTCCCTTTTGTATTGACAGGCTCAAGCCATCTATAATTTTTCGTTTCTCATATTGGAATGATAAATTTCTTATTGCAATTTTTCCAACATTTGTATTTATTGCGTTACCGTTTCTTAATTGAACATCGTCTTTTAAGCCTAAAAATTCCTCAAATCTCTTATACGACGCCTTGTCTAATTTATATTGGACATAAAGTACATTAAAAATGGCAATTGGCGTATAAGCATTTTCAATCAGTGCAATTAGTGCAACCACAGAACCTACTGTAAGGTTTTTCGTTTTCCATGCATAAAAAAGAATACCAATATCTAACATTGCCACAAGTAGTGCAAATATTGTGAAGAATGCTTCATGAATCATATTCATTTTTACTTTTGATGAAACAATATCCTCTTTTGCATTACAAGTCTTCTTTATTTCACTCGGGAACTGTTTACTCATACGAAATACCAACATTTCCATATAGCCTCTGACCAAATAGTGATTTAATAGTTCTTCACTATTCAAAATCTTTTCTTTTATTTTGTAAAGAAACTTTAATAGAATGTTGGTTATTATAAAAATAGCTGTATAGCCTACAAACAGTACATAAGTGATTTTTTCATCTATTTTCCAAATAAAGTATATACTAAAACCAATGGTAGGAAGTAAGTCACGAATCAAACACAACCAGAAATTGAATAATACATTTCTTCCTGCTGCTGAACCATTCTCAATCCTTTGAACAAGTTTGCCCGTACCTATTTTCTGATATTCCGTATAATCGATTGTACTTATTTTTCTAAGTGACAAAAGCTTAAAATCCAGATAAATACCATGTTCCAACTTCTTTTCAGGGTAATTATCCAGATAATTCATACAATAATTTACCAGCAAAATAAAGCCATATGTTGCAACTCCTGCAAATGCAAGTGTTCTATCAGCCAATCCATCAATAACCTTTTGGAAATAGTCAACCTTGTAATTAGCCACAAATGAATTAAATATACCTAGTCCAATGTAGACCAATACCCATATGCTGTTTTTCTTTAATATTTCTTTTATATAACGCATAACTGTACTCCTTTACATATTGTATTTCAAGCATCAGAGCAGTACAGTCAACGACTACTGGCAAGTTTCTTTTAACCTCAGCACAATCTGCCAACAGTTTACATCAACTGTACTGAGTAGTTATCTCGGATAATTTTCATATCGTTCTCACCTCTTCCTAAAAATTTTCTATTATTATATCATGCTAAGTTCCAATATTCTATCGTAATTCCGTCAAAAGAATATAAAACAAAGGGCATATTATCTTATCCCTCTGTCCTTTGTCTGCCTGCTGATACTGTTCCAGTTTTCAGCGGCTTCCCTTTGTAGTCGTGCAAGTTTATCCGACAGTTTTTCATCCTTATGCGTAGGTGTATCACACCGCATCCTTGTTCATTCCTCATTTCCATGCATTTACACATTTTTAGGACACTTGCAAAATTGGGGTCAGGCAGTGACCTGACCCCAAAACTACTTAAAATTTATGAGTTATCGCACCTCTTTAAGCAACAGTGATATTCTTACTTCTTAAAAATGCCTCTGGCGGTTTGCGATCTGTAATAATCTGTGCCTTTGCAAATTCCTCAAATGTCACTGAACTGATATTTCCAAACTTCGAATAATCGGCCAGTATGTAGGCCTTTTTTGCCTGCCCGATAGCAGTCTTTTTAACCATTGCTTCCTCGTAATCCGGTGTACTAAATCCAGCCTTTAGGCTGACACCATTTGTTCCGAAAAACGCTTTTGAAAAATGAAGTGTCTCCAGACTAAGAATCGCCTGATTGCCTACAACAGCCTCTGTAGTTGGCTTTAACTCACCGCCTATCAGGTAAACACGAAAACCTGCTGCTGCCAGCTTTTGTGCATGACTGACCGCATTTGTTACATACGTTGCACTTTTTTCTGTTATAAAATCAATCATGCAGCCTGTTGTTGTTCCTGCATCTAGATAGACAAAGTCATCTTTTGTAATCAATGCTGCTGCATAGCGGGCAATCAGCTGTTTTTCTTCTTTGTTGACACCTTTTTTCTGTGCAACAGATGGCTCTGCTGTTGTAATTCCAGCTTCAATCGCCACTGCACCTCCAAATACCTTATTTAACTTTCCGGCCTTGTCAAGCGCATTTAAATCGCGGCGAATTGTGGATTCGGAAATCTTTAGTTTTTCCTTGATCTCCGCCACTGTAACGCTGTTTTGCTCATCAAGCAGTTTCAAAATTAGTTCATATCGTTTTTCCGTAAGCATTATTTATTTTATGTCCTTCCCGTACTGGCTTAAATCTGTCTCAAGAATGATCTTTCTAATCGGCAAAATGCTTCCTGCTGATACTGAAAGCTCATCTACACCCATTGCCAAAAACTCCTTTGTCAGACTGGTATCAGCACCAAGCTCACCACAGATGCCTGCCCAGATGCCTGCTTTATGCGCATTCTCTACTACCATACGGATCATTGCAAGGATTGCCGGATGATGCGGATCAAAGAAACGATCAAGCTTTGGATTCTGTCTGTCTACAGCAAGTGTATACTGCGTCAGGTCGTTTGTTCCAATGCTAAAGAAATCAACTTCCTTTGCAAGCTCACCACTTACCATAACAGCTGCTGGTGTCTCAATCATAATACCCTGCTTAGGCTCTCCATAAGCAATACCCTGCTCATCAAGCTCTGCCTTTACTTCTTCTACAATTTCCTTAATCTTTCTTACTTCCCAAAGGCTTGTAATCATCGGATACATGATTGAAAGCTTTCCATATGCGCTTGCACGAAACAGTGCACGAAGCTGTGTCTTAAATACATCTGTCTGTGTCAGGCAGATACGGATCGCACGATAGCCAAGTGCAGGATTTTCTTCATGCTCCATATTAAAATAAGCACACTGCTTATCAGCACCAATATCAAGAGTTCTGATAATTACATTCTTTCCTGCCATTGTCTCAACGGCTGTCTTGTAAACCTTAAACTGCTCTTCCTCAGTCGGATAATCTTCCTTCTCCAGATATAAGAACTCACTTCTGAAAAGGCCGATTCCGCCTGCATCATTCTGAATGACTGCCGCAAGATCCTTGATGTTTCCAATATTTGCATAAAGCATAATCTTCTTGCCGTCAATTGTCTTATTTTCTTTTCCCTTTAACTGCTGCAAAAGCGCCTTTTTCTCCTCATCAGCGCGCTTCTTTTCCTGCATCAGTGCCATAGTTTCTTCGTCTGGATCAACATAAATTGTGCCATCACTTCCATCCACAACAGCCATCACACCATCTGTCGTTTCATCAAGTGGAATATCAGTTCCAATCAATGCCGGGATTGCCATGGTTCTTGCTAAAATTGCAGTATGTGAATTTGTTGAGCCATGTACAGTAACAAAAGAAAGCACCTTATCCTTGTCAAGCTGTACCGTCTCTGACGGTGCCAGATCATCTGCCAAAATGATAACAGGCTCATCCATTGTCACGCCTGTCTTTCCTGCACCAGAAAGATTATTTAATACTCGTTCTGAAATATCCTTTACGTCTGCTGCACGGCCTCTCATATAATCGTCATCCATAGCTGCAAACATCTGAGAGAAATTGTCACCAGTTGCTGCTACTGCATACTCAGCATTTACCTGCTGGGTACGAATAATATTTTCAACTGACTCATTATAATCGTCATCTTCAAGCATCATCTGATGAATCTCGAAAATAGCTGCATTCGCCTCTCCGACTTCTCTGCATGCCTTATCATACAGCTCGCCAAGCTGCTCTATGGAAGCCTCTCTTGCTGCCTGATAACGTGCCCACTCACCGTCAGAATCTTCTGTTTTCACGCGCTTTACCTGCTGCTCACTCTTTTTATATACGGCTGTTTTTCCGATCGCAATACCGCCAAATACACTTTTTCCGTGATAAACTTTCATAAAATCCACCTTTCTGTGATCATATGCACAGCAGGCGGACTGCCGAATTTCGGTGTCCGCCCTTTTATTTTCTTATTTGATAATGTTACAGAGTTGTCTTGAAGAAATTCTCCATTGCCTGTGCTGCTGCTTCCTCGTCGCTTCCCTCTACGGTAATGGTAACAGTCTGTCCCTGCTTTACAGCAAGTCCCATGATACCAAATACGCGCTTACAGTCTGCTGACTTTCCTTCCTTATTCAGCTTAATAGCACTCTCAAATGCCTTTGCTGCCTTTACCAGTTCTCCTGCCGGACGAGCATGGATTCCTTCTGGATCTGTAATAGTGTAAGTAAACTCTTTCATTTTGTTCTCCTTTATCCTCTTTGATTTTATTATAAAGGCAAGCTGCCCTTTTTTCTTTCCAGTTTTTTCAAAAAGTAATCATTTTCTGACTGGACGCATTTTACTCTTCTCTTGGCTTCTTCAACACACCTAATAAAACAGTAGAAATAACCGTTCCAATCACAAGTGCCAGTAAATACATAATTGCATTTCCTACTACAGGAAATACGAAAATACCGCCGTGCGGTGCCATAAGTGTACATTTAAACAGCATACTAAGTGCACCTGCAACTCCAGAACCAATCACACATGCTGGAATTACATGAAGCGGATCAGCTGCTGCAAATGGAATTGCACCTTCTGTGATGAATGCCAGACCCATGATAAAGTTTGTCGGACCTGCATCTCTTTCTTCCTTTGTGAAGCGATTCTTAAACAAAATCGTTGACAGTGCAATTGCACATGGAGGAACCATACCGCCGATCATAACAGCTGCCATAACATCATAATTTCCAGAAGCGATTGCTGCGGTTCCAAATACATATGCTGCTTTGTTGAATGGACCTCCCATATCGATTGCCATCATACCTGCAAGAACAAATCCTAATAATAGCTTACTCGAACCACCCATACTTGTCAAGCCATTATTTAATGCAGTATTTACTGTACCCATAATAGGTTCTACTACAAAGTTCATAAGAAGTCCCATTGCTAAAATTCCAACTACAGGATAGATCAAAACTGGTGTAATTTTTTCAAGTGCCTCTGGCAGCTTGTCGCAAACTTTTTTTAGTCCAAGAATGATATAGCCAGCTGCAAAACCAGCAACAAGTGCACCTAAAAATCCTGATTTTCCACTATATGCAATCATTCCTCCAACAAAACCAAGCGCTAATCCTGGGCGGTCTGCAATTGCCATTGCGATAAAGCCGGCCAATACTGGAAGCATAAAGGAAAATGCTGTGCCACCGATACTTTTTAACATTGCTGCAACAGGTGTAATGCTTCCAAATGCAGAACGCTCCTCTGCTGACAATGATGCCATATCAACACCAAAACCATCAATCAAAAATGCGAGTGCAATCAAAATTCCTCCGCCTACAACGAAAGGAAGCATATGAGAAACACCGTTCATCAGCTGCATATAAATTCTATGGCCAACGCTTCCGCCGCTCTTTGCTGATGTGGCTGAAGAAGACTCGCCTGCACCAGATGCATGATACACCAAAACATCACCAGACATCGCACAATTTAACAATTCCTCTGCCTTGCTGATTCCGTCAGATACCTGACACTCAATCACCTTTTTTCCATTGAAGCGCTCCATCGGAACCTTTGCATCAGCTGCCACGATAATGCAGTCAGCTTCGTCAATCTCAGCCTGTGTCAGCACATTTTTTGCGCCGCCTGAACCACGTGTTTCAATTTTGATGCGGCATCCAAGCTTCTTTGCTGCCTTCTCTAAACCTTCTGCTGCCATATAGGTATGAGCAATTCCTGTTGGACATGAGGTAACTGCCAAAATCTTCTTAACTGGCTCAGCCTTATTTTCAGATGGCTCGTCTAAGATGCTTGTCTGCTCAAGACGCTCATCAATGCTTGCTTTTTCTTCATCAGCCTGATCAATAATTCTTAAAAATTCTTCAACACTTGATGCATTTCTAAGATTTTCTGTAAACTCCTCATCCATCAGCATAACAGACAGCTTACTTAACACATCCAAATGCACATTGTCCTTTGTGTTTGGCGCTGCAATCAAAAACAGCAGTGTAACAGGCTCACCGTCAAGTGAATCAAAATCTACTCCATTTTTGATGACCATTGCTGCCAGACCTGGTCTGCTGACTGCATCACACTTTCCATGTGGAATAGCAATTCCTTCTCCAATTCCTGTGGTGCTTTCTTCTTCTCTCGCATAAACTTGACTGCGATATGCTTCTTCGTCATTGATTTTTCCGCTCTTTGTCATCAGTGCTACTGCCTGATCAAGTGCTTCACTCTTTGTCTTTGGTGATGACGTAAGCGATACGCTTCGTGCATCGAGCAAATCTGTGATTCTCATATATCAAACCTTGCCTTTCCTTTTTTATTTGCACTCATTAACCTGAACCTGATTGTAAACCTTTTCAATCATTTCATTATCTGCCAGATATTCTGAAAATGCACTTGCACTTCCGCAGGCAACACCCATACGAAATGCTTCCTTATAATCATGTGATTTCATCCAGCCTGCCAAAAAGCCTGCAACCATAGAATCACCTGCACCGACACCATTTATCAGTGTGCCTTTTGGTGCCTCTGCCATAAACACGCTTTTATCTTCGCTTACAAGAACAGCACCCTCTCCAGCCATTGAAATCAGTACATTTCTCGCACCTTTTTCCTGAAGCTTCTTTGCATAGGGAACTACAGATTCCTTCGTTGAAAGATTGACACCGAAAATCTCACCAAGCTCATGATTATTTGGCTTAATTACAAATGGATGATATTCTAGCACATTAACAAGCAAATCCTTTGTTGCATCTACTGCAAGCAAAATTTTCTTTCCTTCCATGCGTGCTGCAATATTTCTGTACATGTCATCTGGCATTGATGCAGGAATGCTTCCGGCAAGCACAAGTACGTCACCTTCCTTTAAGACATCAAGACGCTCAAGAAGCTCTTTTGTCTTCTCATCGCTGATGGCAGGTCCCATACCGTTGATCTCAGTTCCTTCTACATTCTGAAGCTTCAAATTGATGCGCGCACATCCATTTTCCATCTGAATAAAATCTGTATGGATGCCCTGTACCTGAAGCTGACGCTTAATCTCTTCTCCAGTAAAGCCTGCACAAAAACCAAGCGCCGTACTCTCAATACCAATATGATTTAATAAGATTGAGACATTAATTCCCTTTCCTCCGGGCAAAATAAGTTCCTCTGCTGTTCTGTTTACTTTTCCTG
>ERZ838577.4682-NODE-4682-length-11119-cov-2.886027_pt1 | contig 11119 bp, 7 predicted proteins | sample MGYA00519682_ERZ838577 | MGnify/ENA primary metagenome ERZ838577 (study PRJEB31850, sample SAMEA3708838) | human gut metagenome | biome: human gut; feature: human-associated habitat; material: faeces | place: China | collected 2014 ...
TCAGTTCTGCCAGCGCTTTGTCAAGAGTTTCTATATCACGCGGCAACATGGCGCATGAGAGAGAGAACCGCAGGCGCTCGGTGCCGGCAGGCACTGTAGGTTTGCGGATGGGGAGTGCCTTTATGCCATAGCGGGAGAGGAGCTGTCTGGACAGTTCCACAGCTTTCTTTGGATCACCGACGATCAGCGGCTGTATGTGCGACGGAGCCACTTTGTGGTCGGTGTAGCGGTTCAGCACTTCGCTTAACTGGACTCCGAGCCGCTGCAGGTACTCACGGCGGTTGTCTTTCTGTATGAGATTGCCGACGGTAAACCGTGTCCAGGCCGCGCTCATTGGAGGTATGGCGGTGGAGAAGATAAAACTGCGTGCCGTGTTCACGAGATAGTCGTGCATGTCGAGTCCCGTAATGGCGAATGCTCCCATCGAGGCGGCGGCTTTGCCGAATGTGCCGACAATGATGTCTATCTCGCCGGGTGCGCTGCTGGCAGCTGCCAGTCCGAGGCCTTTGGGGCCGAGAACACCGAATGCATGCGCTTCGTCCACATAGAGCATCACACCGGGATATTTCCGTTTCAGCGCTATGAGACGCTCCATGTCGGCCCGGTCGCCATCCATGCTGTAGACGCTCTCCACTATTACGAGGATCTGTCTGTAATCGCCGCCTTTTTGCGAGATGATCTCCTCGAGATGATCGAAATCATTGTGGCGGAAACGCTGGAACGGCGCGCGTGACAGCACTATCCCGTCGATGATGCTGGCATGTACGAGCCTGTCGGCCACGATGAGGGTGTTTTTGTCGGCGATGGAGGAGATGAGCCCGGTATTGGCATGATATCCGCTGTTGAACAGCAGCGCTGCGGTATCGGTGCCGCGGCGTTTCTTGTACAGCAGGGTAAGAAACACCTCCAGATTGGTGTATTCAATCTGCCGGGGAGCCAGCAGGCGTGCCGCTGACGAGGTCAGAGGCACAGTGGCCGATATTGGATCGGCGAAAAATTTGGCCTGTAGTGTTGCGTCGGCCGCAAGGCCCATATAATCGTTGGTAGAATAGTCTGTCAGTGTCAGCGGTGTGACTGTCGGGATCTGGCGGTAGTTTCCCTCTTCGTGCAGCTGCTGCAGATGTTGTCTTATTTCCATTTTCCGGAGCGTATTATTTCTATCATCTCATGTGTGAGGCGTCTCATGTCTTCATCCGGAGTGACATATGGGGGCATAACATATATGTTTCTGCCGAAAGGCCGTATCCAGACTTTGCGACGCACACACTCTCTTTGAAAACGCCCGACATCCACAGGTTGTTTGACCTCGACAACTCCAATAGATCCCAGAACACGCACATCGGCCACATCATCTGTGAGTTCGCGCGCAGGTGCCAGTCCCTCCTCGAGAACCGTCTGCATATGTGAGAGTATGCCGACCATAGGCTGTTTTTCAAGCAGGCGCAGCGACGCGCATGCTATGGCGCATGCGAGCGGATTGGCCATGAATGTGGGGCCGTGCATCAGCACACCCGCTTCCCCCGCCGAGATAGTCCGTGCCACCTCTTCTGTGGTAAGCACGGCACTGAGTGTGAGATATCCTGCGGTAAGTCCTTTGCCCACACACATTATGTCGGGCTGTACACCGGCATGTTCCCATGCGAAGGGGAGGCCGGTGCGCCAGAAGCCCGTGGCTATTTCGTCAAAAATAAGATATACGCCGAATTCGTCGCACAATCTGCGTGTCTCACGCAGGTATTGCGGATGATAGAACCACATGCCGCCGGCACCCTGTACCACCGGCTCAAGTATCACGGCTGCTATTTCTCCGGATTTTTCTTCAAGCAGTTTCCGGAGCGGCGTTATGTCGCCAGGATTCCATTCCCCGTTGAAACGGGAGGAGGGCTGTGGCACGAAATAACGTACCGGAAGCGCTGATCCGAATGCGCCGTGCATGCCTGTCACCGGGTCGCAGACGCTCATCGCATTCCAGGTGTCGCCATGATACCCGGAGCGGATGGTGGCGAAGTTGGTTTTCGCATGTGAGCCGGAGCGGCTTACGGCAGCCTGTATGGCCATTTTCATGGCAACCTCTACTGCCACAGATCCGGAGTCTGCATAAAAAATGTTGTGCATGGAGGGGGGAGCCATGCCGAGCAGCAGCTTCCCGAGATCGATCGCCGGCTGATGGGTCAGTCCGCCGAACATTACATGGCTCATACTGTCGATCTGCGCTTTTGCGGCGGCATTGATTTCCGGATGATTGTATCCGTGTATCGCAGACCACCATGACGACATGCCGTCGATAAGTTCGGTTCCGTCTGCAAGGACTATGCGGTTTTCGTGGGCCGAGGCGACCTTGTATGTCGGTAAAGGATCGATAGCCGATGTATATGGATGCCACAGATGCTCGCGGTCCCAAGGGTCGGAGAGTGAGGTCAGCCAAAGGGTTTCAGTATCTTCCATGTTCTATATATTCCTTATTGCATTGCAAAGATACAAAGAAATCCGGTATTAAACGCCCTCCATACCATGATATTATTTTGTAGAGCTGTGGTAAGACGTTTCCCTGTTAGGCAGGCCAACTTTAAACGGTGCCGGATGTTATAATATCTGAGAGTGGGATGTATAATTATTCTGTTTCACAGTCTGTATGATCCGTATATGAAAGGAAGTGCAAAAGGCAATATTGCCATGACAATCTCAAAGATATTCTCGGGGTTGAATGAGAACGCGCTGCGTTATCTCCTTCCCGCGTGGATGTCGGCTTATTCAGGCGTTGTATTGCGCCTGGTGTTCGGTTGTGTAAGTTTCTGGGTGACGGGAGTATTCACGCGCCGCAGTGCGATCGCTACATCAGCGCGTCAGAAGCTTGGTATGTTCGCTCTCGGCGCCATATGCGTTTTCGGATATATGTTTTTTCTTCTCGAAGGGCTTACATACACTACTCCGATCTCTTCGTCAATTTTCATCAGCATGCAGCCTATATGGGTTTTCACAATCTGTGTCATATTCCTACATGAGCGTGTCACGGGAAGGAAGATCGCGGGTATATTGCTGGGGCTTTCAGGAGCGCTTGTGATTATTCTGACCCAGAAAAGTTCCGATGTGGCTTCGGATCCGTTCCGCGGCAACATGTTCTGTCTGTTTTCCTCTGTGCTGTATTCGTTATACCTTGTATTCGAGAAACAGATGCTTGCCCGCACCGATATGGTGACGGTGACAAAATGGACATTCTTCGGAGGGATGTGCTCCTCTCTGGTGATGATATGTTTTACGGGATGGGACGCTCCGGTATTGAGCCAGCATCTGTTTTCTACACCGATGCTCGTGTTGCTTTTTGTGCTGATATTTCCTACGACGGTGAGCTATTTTCTCATAGCCATAGGGCTGCGGAATCTTTCGGCGACTGTGGTGGCACTTTACGGCTATCTTATTCTGGTGGTTGCGGCTCTTGTGAGCTATGTGCTTGGCCAGGATCATTTTGACTGGTGGCAGATGCTTGCAATGGTGCTTATAGTATTCTCGGTATATTTCGTGGAGATCTCTGAAAGCCGCGAGAACGCCAAGCCCCTCACCGGCAAATGATGTCGATAAATAATGTCGCCCGCAGGTGCCCGATTCAAGAAAGTTTGGCTAACTTTACGGACAGAAACCGTAAAACATCATCAAACCTTGAACCGAAAAGGCAAATTATATTTCAGATATGGCACCATGGGCTCGGCCAAAACCGCGCTCCTGCTCACTACAGCCTATAATTTCGAGGAGCGCGGCATGCGCTACCTCTGTATGAAACCTGTGATAGACACCCGCGACAACAAGAATGTCATAAAATCGCGTATCGGAATAGAGCGTGAATGCAGATGGATCTATCCTGAGACAGACCTCTACCAGTTTGCAAAAGAGTATTTCAAAAGCATCAATGCCGTGGTGGAATGGTTTCTTGTGGATGAAGCCCAGTTTCTGACGGCATCGCAGGTAGACCAGCTCTCGCGGGTGGTAGATGATTTCGGAAGCAATGTGATATGCTACGGACTGCGCACTGACTTCAAAACCAATCTGTTCGAGGGATCCAAGCGCCTTTTTGAGATCGCAGATACGATCGACGAGATCAAATCAACCTGCACGTGCGGTCACAAGACTATAGTGAACGCGCGTATCGATGCCAACGGCGATATTCTTACCGAAGGCGCGCAGGTGGAGATCGGCGGAGACGAGCGCTACATCGCAGTATGCCGCAAGTGCTGGAGAAACAAGCGCATTGAGCAGACCACACGCCACAGTCTGCCGTTCCCCGAACTTCTGGCAGAGATAGAGAAGGAAAAAGACTGCTGACACAAGGTGTGCCGGGCAGTCTTTTTCAGTAGGTTCAGTCAATGGAGCGGGGGAGCGCTATGTCTACAGGCAGGTTGCGGTCCTTGGTCGTGAGAATACCCTCGGGGGTAAGTTCCAGTTCGGCGACCTGTATTGATGATCTGCGCAATTCGTAAGGAATATTCCCTATCTCGTTCTTATGGTCGCGTGTATGTGCCTCGCGTCCCGGATGTGTGAAATAGAATACATATGCCCTGTCTCCGGTTACCACCACATCGCCGTGCGCTCCCGAAGGACGGTCGTCAGCACGCGAGGAGGGGGTGTCGAGTATTCTTTGGGGCTGACGTGTCCAGTGCTCGAGATCGTCGGAGGAATACACTCCCATTCCGGCCCATTCGTCTACTATAATCCAGTACTTGTCTTTGAAGCGGAAGGCTTTGGCTCCCTCATGTGGTTTTTCCGCGAGCGCGGGATGGTCGTCGGGTCCTCTCCATGTGCGCAGATCCTTGCTGTCTGCGTAATATGATTTGCTGTCCCATTTGTACCACATGCGCCACTCGCCGTCTGGTTTCTGCAGCAGGGTGGCGTCTATCACATTTTCTTTGGGAAGGACAGCGGGACCTTCGAAAGTCCATTTCCACAGATCGGGGCTGGTGTAGTGCATCATTACAGCTTGTCCTCCCCAGTGGTTTCTCACCCCCTTTATATATGAGACGAACATGTGGTATTTGCCGTCGTGCCATACCACATCCGGTGCCCAGAATGTATTGTGGCCAGGCTCGAAATCAAGATCAAGTGTGCCGCGGTAAACCCATGTGGCTCCTCCGTCGTCGCTGGATGCCACCCCGATAGGATTTCCATAGCAGTATGCCACGTCTGCTGTCTCGCAGTTGGCGCGGCGTTGTGTGTAGAGCATCCACCACTCTTTGGTATCCCTGTTGAATACCAGGCATGGATCGGCGGCTCCGTCTGTGACAGGATCACGGTAAAGAGGCGCTGGCGCTTCGGCGGCATTGAGGAGAGATGCACCGCATAATATGGCGGCAATAGCGGCAAATAGTTTTTTCATATATTACTGAGTATTTTGGAAATTTGCCGCAAAGATAGCATTTTATTTCAGTTCGCCGGAGTATATGGCGCGGACTTTTCCTACAGGCAGTTTCCCTTCGAGCAGCAGCGGTATGCGGTCTGTGCCCGAGGATATCCATGCGTCCATATTGTCGGAGCTTGTCTTGCCGCCGGCGGTGGTAAAAGTGAAGGTGATGTGGTAGCTCGGGTATTTCTTCTTGTCGATCTCCACATCTTCTTTCCCTTGATAGTGGATCGTGAGACGCTCTTTTTTCTTGCCGGAAAAGACATTCAGTGTCACCGATTCCCCTTTTTTCATCGTGCCGTAAGGTATGCGGCGCATGTAATAGAATGCCGAAAGCATATCCATAGTCAGGCCGCTGGCAGTGTGGGTGAGGTCGTTGAGGCGGCGTATCTCGGTCTCTTTTTTACGCTTGCGCCACATCTGCGCATGCGCGGTCACGGAATCGGCCTGACGTTTGTAATGCAGAATGTCGTGGTCGTAGGCTCCCCCTTCATGCGAGATCTTCTCATAATATGACGGGTTGAAAGTCTTTTTGTCGATCATCCCCTTCAGGGTGTCGCGGACCATGAAAAATTTGTCGGCCCAGGGAGCTGATGCCGCGCTGAGATGGGCACGGAATTCTTTCTCCGACGCCTCGGGATATGTGGTGATGACGGCAGATCCGGCTTTTTTGTTGATAAGTCCCCATTTGTACATCACGTCGTATGTGATACGCTCCTTGGGGACGTTCCATTCATTTCCGGAGGCCGCCGCTGTCAGCGATAATGCCAACAGCGCGGATGCGATTAGTCTTGTCAGTTTCATGTCACATTAGACACTTGCGGGATGCGATGGTTTAACCTGGTCATTGATATGACGGCATGGAACCGAGTGTCCCGGCACTCAGATAACGGCATTCCATGTGCCCTACGGAAAGGGTTCCTTTTATCAGGAGAGGTGTGCGGTCGGCGCCTGTAGCGATCCAGACTTCCATGCTGTCGGATTTGCCGCTCTGGCGCGACGTGAATGTAAGCGTGATATGGAAGGTCTCTCCCGATGTCTCCAGTGTTTCCTTGCCGAGGTATGAAATGTCAAGCGCCTCCACCTGGTCGCTTTCAGTTATGCCAATGTGAAAATGCTGTCCGGCCTGATACTTTTCGTAATCGATTTGGCGCATATAGTAGAAAACGCCCAGGAGGTCTGTCGTCAGACCGGATCCGTAGTCGCTTACATGCGAGTGGACGGTATTGCCCTGGATGGTCTCAATGTTGAAAATTCCATGTTCATGACTGATATTCTGTGTGGAATTGAGTTGCACCGCATCAGACATTATGGAACCGACAATAGTGTCTTGCGCTTCATAATAATGACCGAAGAGATCAATTGATTTTCCTGAGAGTGTCGCTGTAAAAGTCCCTGTACCGGGGATATTGCATGTGCTGACTTTCGCGATACCAACATATGCATCTATCAGTCCCCATTTGAATCGCACGCTGTAGTGCAGTTCTTCGTCAGGTACAGTCCATGCGTTAGCACCGGGGATGGCTGTGAGTAGCGCCGTAAGCAACAATATGAATGATTTTTTCATTGGATTCTGTGCTAAATAGTATTTTTTATCAGTTGTATCTGAAATCTACAAAAGGCACCGTATTATCCGGGGCAGGGGTGCCGTATATGTGACGGCTTACCAGATCAGAGATGTTTACGAGGGGGAGGGGAAAGTCACGCAGGAAGGTATTCTCCAGTTTCTGGGCGAGTATTCCCCGCAATGCGCCGATTGCTACGCCATACATGATGGTCATAATTCTGGGAGGTAATTCGATATCTCCCGTCTCGTCGGCGTCAAGATCCCTGAAAGGTTCAATGTCGAAAAATACCTCTATGCTGAATGACAGCAGGTTGTGGCGCATCTGTCCGCGCATATAGTGATAGTTTGTGCCTATGACAAGCGACACACAGTGGCGCGCGGGACGGTCGTGAAAACCGGATTGGATAGTAACGGTAATGCCGGAACCGTCATATCTCATGAGTTCCCAACGGTTTATGCTGTTCCGGTCGCTCAGCTCCCGGATCTTGGCAATTCTGATATTCAGTTCTTGATCTTTCACATATTTTTAACGGTCATGCCTCACTGTTGGTTCATTGAAAACCATCAGGTATGCGGAAATATAGACTGCGCACAGATGGGATGTGCAGATTGTGTTTGGATGGAAATATATTAAATGTTAAATTTGTACACCTAATTTTATCCAACAGTCTAATAAATACTCATAACCATGAAAAAGAAAGTGGGCTCCAAGCCACTGTTGCTGTCGGCAGTGGCGCTGATACCTGGTGTCGCGCAGGCACAGAAATCACAGGCAGACAAACCGAACATAGTGATTATCAACATCGATGACATGGGATACTCGGACCCGTGGTGTTTCGGCGGCGATTATGCTCCCACTCCGAATATTGACAAAATGGCGGAGGAGGGATTGAGCCTGAGGCAGTTTTATACGTCGTGTCCGATCAGTTCCCCTTCGCGTGTGGGGCTAACTACCGGAATGTATCCTACACGTTGGGGTATAAACACATTCCTGCAGGAAAGAGCCGGAAATGCACGCAATGAGCAGAATGATTTCCTTGACTCCGATGCGCCGTCGATGGCGCGTGCCCTGAAGGAGGGTGGCTATGTTACCGGTCATTTCGGAAAATGGCATATGGGTGGAGGACGAGACGTGAAAAACGCCCCGGCCATACCGAAATACGGATTCGACGAGTATTCCTCGACATGGGAAAGTCCAGATCCAGATCCCAAACTCACATCGAGCAACTGGATATGGGCGGCTACGGATGAAGTGAAAAGGTGGGACCGCACAGCATATTTCGTAGACCGGACACTTGATTTCCTGTCGCGCCACAAAGGTGAGCCATGTTTTGTGAATCTATGGCCTGACGATGTGCATACACCGTGGGTTTATGAAAACGACGAGGCTTCACAGAGAGAATCATCTGCATCGTTTGCTATCGTGCTGGCTGAACTCGACAGGCAGATAGGGCGATTCATGCAGGGACTTAAGGATCTCGGCATAGATGACAACACTATAGTGATATTTACCGGCGACAACGGTCCGGCACCGGCTTTCGACGGACACAGAACCAACTCTTTCCGCGGACAAAAAGGCACACTCTATGAGGGCGGCATACGCATGCCTTTCATAATCAGATGGCCCGGTGTGATCGATGCCTCGCAAGTGAATACAACGTCTGTGGTGTGCATGGTAGACCTTTTCCCGTCGCTATGCTCGATTGCCGGGGTGGATGTGCCCACAAAATATCCTCTTGACGGCAAGGACATGAGCGAGGTGCTGCTCGGCAATTCCACGGCAGAACGTCAGACACCGCTTTTCTGGGAGTTCGGAAAGACCAAGGGTGACCGTATTAGCCCCCACATCGGTGTGCGCGAAGGTGACTGGAAACTTCTCGTGAATGCCGATGGTTCCAACACGGAACTTTACAATATGGCGACCGATTATAATGAGCAGCATAATGTGGCCTTCGAGAATCCGGCGATTACGGAACGCTTGAAAAAAGCCGCTATAGACTGGTTCAACGAAGCGTATCGCCAATATGCCGACCATGTGATATATGTATCGCCCGACGGTGATGCGGCTGCAGACGGTTCGAGCTGGGAGAATGCCACTACTATAGAGAATGCTATTGCACTCGGTCATGATGTGTCAGGCTCGCAGCTGTGGCTTAAAAAAGGTGTGTATGAGGTGTCATCATCCATAAATGCCGACAATCTTAAATTCTACGGAGGATTCGCAGGCACTGAAAAGAAGCTCGGTGAACGCGACTGGTCGGAGAACCTCACCATAATAGATGGCGGGGGGACGGTATCGCCGTTCAGAAACAGCAATCTTGACGCCACGGTAAGCACTGTGATTGACGGTGTGGTAGTGCAGAACGGCATAAACCAGCCGAATGCAAACGGCAATGGCAACGGCGGCGGTGCAATCCTGACAAACGGCGCTGTGGTACGCAACTGCGTGTTCCGCAACAACCGTACACAGAATAAAAAGAACGGTGCCGCGATACATTGCCATGCAGGAAGTGTGACTATTGAGAACTGTCTGTTCGTGAACAACACATCAAGCGGAAACGGCGGCGGCATACAGGTCGGCGGCGGTGTTACGGCAAATGTGATCAACAGTACTTTCGCCAACAACAAATCAGATGGCCCGGGCGGGGCATTCGGTCTCGGCCTCGATACTTCGAATCTGAATCTGTATAACACTATCGCTTACAAAAACACCGGAAACGGCAAGCGGAGCAGTTACGGACAGAACACCAATGTGAACGGAGGAGGAAAAGTGGTATCGAAATATTCCGCAATAGAGAGTGAAAGCAAGAAATTCACTGACGGGGATGATGTGAACCACATGGTCCTTACCGAGAGCAATACTCCCGGTTTTGTGGCTCCCGCGCAGACAGAAGGATATGTATCGGATCCTCAACAGGCCGAAGAGGCTTTCGGCGCGTCGTATCTTCTTACGGAAGATTCACCATGTGTGGACAGCGGCAATATCAATCTTACATCGAAACTGGAGTACGATCTGGGACATCAGCGCCGTCTGTCAGGAAAGCAGATAGACATAGGCGCATATGAGTTTGACAATGGCGCTCCTTCGGAAGAGGCGGCGGTGATACATGTGTCGGCTGATGGAAACGGCGATGCAGACGGAAACTCATGGGCAAACGCCACTACTCTTGAACATGCCGTGTCTATGGCCGAGAGTGCGGTGGGAAATACAGTATTATGGCTGAAAGCCGGCATATATCCTGTAGGTAAATCGGTCAACATTGACAAACTGGAGGTTTACGGCGGTTTCGACGGCACTGAGACCGAACTTGCCGACCGCAACTGGGCCGAAAACCATACTGTAATTGACGGCGGCGGAAAAGTGTCGCCGTTCAGGAACGGAAATCTGGATGTGGCCGTGACTTCAGTCCTTGACGGTCTGATCGTACAGAACGGCATCAATCAACAGAACGCCAACGGCAATGGCAACGGTGGTGCGGCCATTCTTGCTAACGGCGCCGTGGTGCGCAACTGCGTGTTCCGTAACAACCGTACACAGAATGGCAAGAACGGCGCTGCGATACATTGCCATCTCGGCCAGATAAGAATAGAGAATTCCTTGTTCGTGAACAATACATCCTCCGGCAACGGTGGGGCGGTACAGGTTGGTGGAGGTGTCACTGCCACTGTCATCAACTGCACTTTCGCAAACAATGTGTCTTCCGGTCCCGGCGGAGCTTTCGGTCTGGGCAATAACACGTCCAACATCAATATTTACAATTCCATAGCTTATCATAACAAAGGCAATGGAAAATTCAGCAGTTACGGACAGAACTCCGATGTGAACGGAGGAGGTACCGTAATCTCGAAATATTCGGCCATCGAGAGCGAGAGCACCAAGTTTGCCGACGGAAATGACGAGGCACACATGGTGCTTTCAGAGAGTGTGGCTCCCGGCTTTTCCAGTCCGGCCTCTGTGTATGGTTATACTGATAACGCCGATGAGGTATCGGAAATAGAAAATGCCTCATATGCACTTGGAGCCAACTCCCCATGCATAGACGCCGGAGATGACAATTATGCCGCGGTGAGCGCATATGACCTCGCGTGCAGGAAACGCATACAGGGCGTGCGTGTGGATATGGGTGCCTATGAAACAGCCGAAGGCAGTTATGTGGCCGTTGTAC
>ERZ838577.4685-NODE-4685-length-11114-cov-6.369925_pt1 | contig 11114 bp, 10 predicted proteins | sample MGYA00519682_ERZ838577 | MGnify/ENA primary metagenome ERZ838577 (study PRJEB31850, sample SAMEA3708838) | human gut metagenome | biome: human gut; feature: human-associated habitat; material: faeces | place: China | collected 2014 ...
AGTCACGATTCTCTAAATCGCCCACAAAGGTAGTCGATTTATTTGTTTCTGCAAACCGCCTTTTATTACTTTTTTGTGAAAAGAGATAAATCCCTTTATGTTTTTCTCAGTTTGTAAAGTCGGGATTGCATTTGCCGAAGTTTAAGGACTGACAAGTGGATTGTAAATGTGCTTACAACGTTTGAGAAACTACTGCTATTATTGGCATTGTCTATTAATGGTAAACTTGTTTTCTTCTTATCGTAAAGTTCTTTTCACCTAATCTCTAAGTTGCTTTAGACTACTGCTAAACTATAAACGAAGGCTTCGTTTTTATAAACGCAATCTTCATTTGTATAATCAAAGCCTTTGTTTTTATAAACGCAACTTTCATTTATAGTTTGTGTGCAATAGAAGTAAATTAATTATCAGTTGAAAGCAACTTTGTCTATGCTGGAGTGAGACTTATCTGGTAGTAAATAAGGGTGATGAACGCGTTGATTTTCGGAAGAGAATAGCAGGATATATTCGTTAAATGGTCTAAGTATGATCATTTATGAGTCGAAATTGAAGTTTTGGTGGAGAAAAGTGCAATTCTTAGAATAAACGTATAAAAGATGATTTTTTACTGAATTGATTGATTTTCAATATGATAGTTTGATGTGGTGAACGTTGAAAGTGATAATATAGTTCGTTTATCACTTTATTATCATCCTATTGTCACTGTCTATTGTCACTCTTATCTCTCTTATTATCAATTGATTAATTCGTGAAAGTGACAAGTGACAATAAAACTGGCGTTTTAAAACCTTATGTAGATGTTAGCTTATAATTCGTAGGGCTGCAAATTTATTTGTGTGTTTCGTACTTGGATATAGGATGAAATTCGTAGCTTTGCACATTATTTATTTGGAAAGAACTATGATAGAAGTAATGGAGTCCGCTTTGCAAAAAGCTGCGGGTGAGGGAATGGATGAATTCATCCAAGTGTTTACCGATAAATATAAGGAGGTGATTGGTGGTGAACTGACTGCCGAAACTATGTCTTTGTTAACGGGGGAACAACATTCTTTACTCGCTTATCAGATTTTTCGTGACGAGATAATGGTTGGCGGATTTTGTCAGTTGATTCAGAATGGCTATGGCGGATATATTTTTGATAATCCGTTTGCTAAGGTGATGCGTTCATGGGGAGCGGATGAATTGTCGAAATTGGTCTATAAAGCAAAAAAAATATATGATGTCAACCGGAAAGACCTGGAGAAGGAACGGACGGATGATGAATTTATGGCTATGTACGAGCGGTATGAGGCTTTTGATGAGTTGGAAGAGGCTTATTTGGAGATGGAGGAACAGGTTACGGCATTGGTCGCAAGTTATGTGGATGACCATTTAGACCTTTTTGCAAAAATAATAAAATGATGAATGCAGTATTTTTTAAGTCTTTGCATTTAGTAAGTGTGAATCAGAATTTATATCTTTGCAAAATCTAAAAAATATGTTTATGAAACAGATGAAATTTTTATTAGTAGCTTTGATGGCTGTGGTGATGAGTGTGTCGGTGACTTCTTGTATGAATGGAGAAAATAATCCAATTTATACAGGGTTGGCTGTAGCTGAATGTGTTGGTACATATCCTGCTACTTTCGCAGTCTCAAACAATCAGAAATTAGTTGTAAAAGATGCGACCTTGCTTGACTTAAAGTATGGGACAACGTATATGTTTTATTATCAATTTAATACAGAGGAACAATCTGCTTCTGCAGCTTCAATAACTGTGACACTCTATCAAGGAAGTGCTCCGGTAGCAATTGATGCTGATTATGATGACGAGGGACCGAAGTCAAACTCTCCAGATTACGAGGCTGATGCAGCATTGTATTCTTTAGGTACATCTTTATTCCCATCTTCTTTTTTACTTTATAATAAAAAATTACTGGTTCCCTTTGGTTATTGGGTAAAAGTAGAAGAAAATACTGATAAGCAAAAAGAAGAATTGAATAAGCACTCTTTTGTTTTAACGTATGATGTTACTAACATAGCAAGTGGTGCGAAAACACTTGAATTGACACTTAATCATAAAATTAGTGACGCAGAAGGTGAGAAAGTTACTCGTGACAGGTGGGCGGAAGGCTATAAAGTGTACGATTTGACTACAGCTATAACAGCTTTTAGTGAAAAATCGGGAACAGTACCTACTACTATAAAAATAAAGACGAAACTTAATACATCTACTGGCGGCTCTTTGGAAGGGGCGATAGATGGTACGAACGAGGTAACTTATACTACTGAATAACATTGAACTACAAAGAACTATTTAACATAGCAATGAAATTGATTTCCTCTCCGGCCAAGGCCTGGGAGGAAATTTCTATGGAAGAGGATAGGCGAAAAGTATATATGGCTTTTGTCTATCCTATGATTGGTTTATGCGGTCTGTCCGTATTCATTGGTTCGTTACTGACCAATGGATGGGGAGGTCCGCAAAGTTTCCAGATAGCTATGACCAATTGTTGTGCCGTAGCGGTAGCCCTGTTCGGAGGCTATTTTCTGGCAGCATACGCCATTAATGAGATGGGGACGCGAATGTTTGGTATGCGCAGTGATATACCATTGGCGCAACAGTTTGCAGGATATGCGCTTGTTGTACCATTCCTGCTCCAGATTGTAACCGGACTATTACCTGATTTTAGAATTATTGCTTGGCTGCTGCAATTCTACATCGTATATGTGGTATGGGAAGGAGTTCCCGTATTGATGGGCGTAGAAGAAAAACTGCGATTGAGATACACCCTTTTCTCATCTGCATTGTTAATACTATGTCCGACGGTGATTCAGATTGTTTTCAATAAACTGACAGCCATACTTAATTAAATATGTGAAGATGAAACAACCCTCTGTAAATATAAAAAATAAACGGGCTACGTTTGATTACGAACTGATAGATACCTATACGGCAGGTATTGTGTTGACAGGTACGGAAATCAAATCCATTCGTTTGGGAAAGGCAAGCCTGGTAGATACGTTTTGTTATTTTGCGAAAGGCGAATTATGGGTGAAGAATATGCACGTCGCCGAGTACTTCTACGGTTCGTATAATAATCATACGGCACGTAGAGAGAGGAAGTTGTTGCTCAACAAAAAAGAATTGGAGAAACTCCAAAGGGAAATGAAGAATCCCGGCTTTACGATTGTTCCCGTGCGTTTGTTTATCAATGAGAAAGGGTTGGCGAAACTCGTAGTTGCCTTAGCGAAGGGTAAGAAAGAATACGATAAACGGGAATCGATCAAAGAGAAAGACGACCGCAGGGATATGGCAAGAATGTTCAAACGATGACATGATAGGATAAATGAAAAAGACAATTTCTCAGATTGTATCCGAACGCATCCTTATCCTGGATGGAGCAATGGGTACAATGATTCAACAATATAACCTCAAGGAAGAAGATTTTCGTGGTGAGCGGTTTGCACATATTCCCGGACAATTGAAAGGAAACAATGACCTGTTGTGTCTGACACGCCCGGATGTGATTCAGGATATTCACCGTAAATATCTTGAAGCCGGTGCGGATGTCATCGAAACGAATACATTCAGTTCGACCACTGTTTCTATGGCTGATTATCACGTGGAGGAATACGTGCGTGAAATGAACCTTGCCGCAGTAAAACTTGCCCGCGAACTAGCCGACGAGTATACAGCGAAGAATCCCGAAAAACCGCGTTTTGTAGCGGGCTCTGTCGGACCTACGAATAAAACCTGTTCCATGAGTCCGGATGTCAACAATCCGGCTTATCGCGCTTTAAGCTATGACGAATTGGCTGCATCCTATCAGCAACAGATGGAGGCTATGCTTGAGGGTGGAGTAGACGCTATCCTGATTGAAACCATATTTGATACGTTGAATGCTAAAGCGGCTATTTTTGCTGCCGGACAAGCAATGAAAACAACAGGTGTCAAAGTACCCGTTATGTTGTCGGTGACCGTATCCGATATCGGTGGAAGAACCTTATCCGGACAGACGTTGGATGCATTTCTTGCTTCCGTTCAACATGCCGACATCTTTTCCGTCGGTTTGAACTGTTCGTTCGGCGCCCGCCAGCTGAAACCTTTTCTGGAACAATTGGCGGCACGTGCACCTTATTATATAAGTGCTTATCCGAATGCCGGTCTGCCGAATAGTCTGGGCAAGTATGACCAGACTCCTGCGGATATGGCCCATGAGGTGAAAGAATATATTCACGAAGGATTGGTCAATATTATCGGTGGCTGTTGTGGAACAACCGATGCTTACATAGCCGAGTATCCGGCTTTGGTGGAAGGTGCGAAACCTCATATTCCTGTTGCCAGGCCGGATTGTATGTGGCTCTCCGGACTTGAACTGCTGGAAGTGAAACCGGAAATCAATTTTGTGAACGTCGGCGAGCGTTGTAACGTGGCAGGCTCACGCAAATTCCTCCGGCTCATTAATGAGAAGAAATATGATGAGGCCCTTTCCATAGCCCGCCAACAGGTGGAGGACGGAGCTTTGGTGATTGATGTGAATATGGACGACGGATTGTTGGACGCAAAGTCGGAAATGACAACTTTCCTGAATCTCATCATGTCCGAACCGGAGATAGCTCGTGTTCCGGTGATGATCGACTCTTCTAAGTGGGAGGTAATAGAAGCCGGATTGAAATGCCTTCAAGGTAAATCGGTTGTCAACTCTATTTCTTTGAAAGAAGGGGAAGAAGTCTTTCTTGAACATGCCCGGATTATCAAACAGTATGGCGCTGCTGCCGTAGTAATGGCTTTCGATGAGAAAGGACAGGCAGATACTGCCGCCCGTAAGATAGAGGTTTGCCAACGTGCTTACCGACTTCTTGTGGATAAAGTGGGGTTCAATCCGCACGATATTATCTTTGACCCCAACGTGCTTGCCGTAGCTACAGGGATTGAAGAGCACAATAATTACGCGGTAGATTTTATCGAAGCTACCGGATGGATAAAACGGAATCTTCCCGGTGCGCATATCAGCGGGGGAGTAAGTAATCTTTCTTTCTCGTTTCGCGGCAATAATTATATTCGTGAAGCGATGCACGCCGTATTCCTTTATCATGCCATTCAGCAGGGAATGGATATGGGTATCGTGAATCCGGGAACCTCTGTTCTGTATAGCGACATTCCGACGGACGTATTGGAGAAGATTGAGGATGTCGTGTTGAACCGTCGTCCGGATGCAGCCGAACGTCTTATTGAGTTGGCGGAGTCTTTGAAAGCGACCATGAACGGAACAAACGGACAGACGGCTGTCAAGCAGGATGCATGGAGGGAAGATTCTGTTCAAGAACGTTTGAAGTATGCTTTGATGAAAGGTATCGGTGATTATCTCGAACAGGATTTGGCGGAGGCTTTGCCACTCTATAATAAAGCGGTCGATGTGATTGAAGGCCCGTTGATGGATGGAATGAATTATGTCGGTGAACTTTTCGGGGCGGGTAAAATGTTTCTTCCTCAGGTTGTAAAGACTGCGCGTACCATGAAAAAAGCCGTTGCCATCTTGCAACCCATCATCGAATCGGAAAAAACGGAGGGAACGACCTCTGCCGGAAAGATATTATTGGCAACCGTGAAAGGTGACGTGCATGATATTGGAAAGAATATCGTTGCCGTAGTAATGGCTTGCAACGGTTACGATATTGTTGATTTAGGAGTGATGGTCCCTGCCGAAACCATTGTGCAGCGGGCTATTGAAGAGAAAGTGGATATGATCGGATTGAGTGGGCTGATTACGCCGTCTCTCGAAGAAATGGCTCATGTGGCAGGTGAACTAGAGAAAGCGGGATTGGATATTCCTCTTTTGATTGGTGGAGCCACCACGTCAAAGATGCATACGGCATTAAAAATAGCTCCTGTCTATCATGCTCCGGTAGTGCATTTGAAAGACGCTTCCCAGAATGCGGGCGTTGCCGCCAGATTGTTGAATCCGCAGGCGAAAGCCGAACTGGTAAATGAGTTGGAAACGGAATATAGAGCGCTTCGTGAAAAGAGTGGTTTGCTGCGTCGTGAAACCGTGTCATTGGAAGAAGCCCAGAAGAACCGGTTGAATCTGTTTTAGCATTCTGTATAAGAAAAAAGATACGTTATAATCAGTATTAGTAAGCAAAAGTTTTGTCTTTTCAATAAATTCCTTACATTTGCGTTCTAATTAATTCATATCTAATACGCAAATGTTTGGAATAGACGACCCTTTTATCATTTTGCCATACCTGCTTTCAGTGGTATGCGTGGTGTTTGCGGCCTGGTTCGGGCTGAAATATTGGAATAAGGACGACGAAAAAGACGAAACACGATGAATACATTTACACTTGGACTGATTGTGCTAGCCTATCTGCTGTCACTCGCTTATTTAGGCTTTCTGGGATATAAGAAAACGACGTCCGCCAGCGATTATCTGGTAGGTGGTCGTCAGATGAACCCTATCGTTATGGCACTTTCCTATGGGGCTACTTTCATTTCGGCGTCCGCTATCGTTGGTTTCGGGGGAGTGGCTGCCGCTTTCGGAATGGGAATCCAATGGCTGTGTTTCCTCAATATGTTTATCGGAGTTGTCATTGCCTTTATCTTTTTCGGTTTGCGTACCCGACGTATGGGGGCAAAACTGAACGTGAGTACTTTCCCGCAATTATTAGGGCGTCATTTTCGTTCGCGCAATATACAAGTATTCATTGCTGCCGTCATTTTTATCGGAATGCCACTATATGCTGCAGTCGTAATGAAAGGTGGTGCGGTCTTTATCGAACAGATTTTTCAGATAGACTTCAATATCTCTTTGTTGATATTCACTTTGGTGATTGCCGCTTATGTGATAGCGGGAGGAATGAAAGGAGTGATGTATACGGATGCGTTGCAGGCGGTTATCATGTTCGGCTGTATGCTTTTCCTGCTGTTCTCTTTGTATCAGGTGCTTGATATGAATTTTACCGAAGCCAATAAGGAATTGACGGCAATTGCTCCGTTAGTTCCGGAAAAATTCAAGGCATTGGGACATCAAGGGTGGACGGCAATGCCAGTGACCGGTTCTCCGCAATGGTATTCATTGGTCACTTCCCTTATTCTGGGAGTGGGAATCGGCTGTCTTGCACAACCCCAGCTGGTGGTTCGTTTTATGACTGTGGAGAGCAGCAAGCAGTTGAATCGCGGGGTGTTCATCGGTTGTTTTTTCTTGATAATAACCGTAGGAGCTATCTATCATGCCGGTGCATTGAGCAATCTTTTCTTTTTGAAGACAGAGGGTGCGGTAGCAACGGAGGTAGTACAGGATATTGATAAGATTATTCCCTATTTTATAAATAAGGCAATGCCCGATTGGTTTGCGGCACTCTTTATGCTGTGCATCCTTTCGGCAAGTATGTCTACGCTCAGTTCACAATTCCATACGATGGGGGCTTCCGTCGGTTCCGATATTTATGGAACGTACAAACCCCGTTCGCGTGACAAGTTGACTAACGTTATTCGTCTTGGGGTACTGTTTTCTATCTTGGTCAGTTATATTATTTGTTATATGCTTCCGCATGACATCATAGCACGTGGCACTTCTATCTTTATGGGAATCTGTGCCGCTGCTTTCCTTCCCGCCTATTTCTGTGCGTTGTATTGGAAGAAAGCCACCAAGCAGGGAGTGATGGCAAGTCTGTGGGTAGGAACCATCGGCAGTTTGTTCGCTCTCGTATTCCTTCATCAGAAAGAATCTGCCGCATTGGGTATCTGTAAGGCGTTGTTTGGCAGGGATGTGCTGATCTCCACCTATCCTTTTCCGGTCATAGATCCGATATTGTTTGCGTTGCCTCTGTCTGTGTTGGCTATTATCGGAGTCAGCATGATGACCTATAAGAAATAAGTATTACGCTTTGATTTTCTTTTTGTAGGATTCATAGCGCGACAGGATGTCACGGACAAAATTATAAGTTTCTATGCCACGAAAATACCCGTTTTTACAGACCGGGTCGGTGAAGTACTCTTCATTGCTTTTGAGCAAGATGAAGTTTTCTACATTGTCTTTCCATACCAGTTTGTTCTTACCGTATTTCTCGGCCAGTGCCATCGCATCATAAATATGTCCTAATCCGGCATTGTAGGAAGCCAGGATAAAACTGAGACGTTCCTGCTTATCGGGAATCATGCTGAGGCTACGGTCGGTAGCTGCGATATATTTGACTGCCGCTTTGACGCTTTCTTCCGGATTCTGTTCCTTTCCGGGCGGAACTCCCATAGCCCGTGCGGTAGCGGGCATTAATTGCATCAGCCCTTTTGCTCCGGCCCAAGACACGGCTGTGGTATCGAAATTGGATTCCGTGTAAGCCAATGAAGCAAGCATACGCCAATCCCAACCGATATCTTTGGAGTACTTCTTGAATAAATCATCATAGTGCGATATCTTCCCCTCTCTTAGTGAAAGGATAGGAGAATGGGGCATCATTTTGCTATTCTCGAAGTAGCGTTTCATACTGGCTGTATAGGCAGGAGAGGTCATATTTTCCTCATGCCATTTGGTGGCTGCTGCCGCCAGCTCGGGACAGTTTTTTCTCACAGCCCATGATGAACGTTGGTCAAAACTGATAGACAAGTCAATATTTAAGTTTGGATAATACGTTTTATTGAGCTTGGCCAAATCGTTGTCGGCTACCGTATATGGAATCTTGCCTTGTGCTACTTGTGTGATCAGGTCTTCGGTAGTGATACTGTCATTGGTTACTTCGTGGATTTGAATGCCGCCTCCCAATTCGTCGTTCAGGTTGACAAGACGGTCGTAATACTTTCCGGGCTTTACATAGATATCTTTCCCAATCAGCTCCGTTACATCTTTCAAGGGTTTCTGTTTTCCTTTTCCCTGTTGTACAATAACCTGATGGGTGATGATATCCTCACCGCAATAGATAAGGCTGTCTTTCCATTCCTTTGTTACGGGTAGATTGTAGGCAATCATGTCTCCTTCGCCTGCCAGTAATTTCCGGATCAGTTCGTCGACACTGTTAGCTACTTCGATCCTAAGTTTTAATCCCAGACTTTTGGCGAACTGATCGCTAAGTTCGTATTGAAATCCCATTTCCTGTCCCCGATAAATGAAGTAGGAAGTAGAACTGTATAGTGTCAATACGACCAGTTCGCCGCTGTCTTTTATCTGCGGAAGGTCGTATGCGTTCTCGCTTACAGGATTGGGTCGCGTGTTCTTACATCCGAACACGCAACAGAATAATACAAGGAATAAAGGAATGATCAGTGTCCTAACGCCCATTCTTTAATTTTTAATTTTCAATTTTTAATTCTTGAGGTGCTTCTTGATATACATTGTCAGAATATCAATAGCTACCTTATTGTTTCCGCCTTCCGGTACAATAAGATCGGCATAACGCTTGCAAGGTTCGATGAATTGCAGATGCATTGGTTTCAGAACCCGCGTATAACGTTCCATGACCGCTTCGGCAGTACGTCCGCGTTCAATCACGTCTCTTTGGATAACGCGTATCAGTCGTTCGTCAGGATCAGCGTCTACAAATATTTTGAGGTCCATCATGTTGCGCAATTTTTTATCACATAAAGCAAGGATTCCCTCAATGATAACCACTTCGCGAGGTTCGATGTGAATCGTTTCGGGCTGCCGTGTACAGGTAAGATAAGAATAGGTAGGCTGTTCAATGCTTTTCCCTTCTTTCAACTGCATGACATGCTTGGATAGCAAACTCCATTCGAAAGCGTCCGGATGGTCGAAATTGATATTCTGACGTTCTTCCACCGGGACGTGGCTACTGTCTTTGTAGTATGAGTCCTGAGGTAGTAACACCACTTCTCCTGCGGGGAGACTTTCTATGATTTTCCGTACAACGGTGGTCTTTCCGGAACCTGTTCCGCCTGCTATGCCTATTATTAACATCTCTTTAAGTATATATTTAAACTAAATGGAGTAAATTTGCATTGTTTATACAGTATATAAGAAGACAAATATAGAAACAATTCATTAAAATAGCAACGGTAATGGTAAAACACATTGTATTATTTAAGTTAAAAGACGATGTTCCTGCTGAAGAGAAGCTGGCAGTCATGACTAAATTTAAGGAAGCGATAGAAGCACTTCCCGCTAAAATCTCTGTAATCCGTAAGGTAGAGGTCGGATTGAATATAAATCCGGGTGAGACTTGGAACATCGCACTTTACAGTGAGTTTGATACTTTAGAAGATGTGAAATACTATGCAACGCATCCGGAACATGTTGCGGCCGGTAAGATTCTGGCTGAGACAAAGGAGAGCCGTGCGTGCGTGGATTATGAGTTATAACCCCCAATAATAAAAGAATGAAAAAACTATTTTCTTTTCTGCTCTTAAGCTTTGTGGCCTATGTGTTGCAAGCGCAGATACAGGATCCTGTGAAATTTAAAACGGAGTTGAAATCTCTTTCCGATATGGAAGCGGAGATTGTATTTACTGCAACCATTGATAAGGGGTGGCATGTATATTCTACTGAGCTTGGAGAAGGAGGACCTATTTCCGCCACATTCAACGTCGATAGCAAATCGGGGATTGAACCGGTAGGAAAGTTGAAACCGGTAGGTAAGGAGATAGCTACTTTCGACAAGTTGTTCGAGATGAAAGTACGCTATTTCGAGAACACGGCTAAGTTTATCCAAAAGGTGAAGTTCACAGGAGGGGCTTATGCGATAGAAGGGTATCTGGAATATGGAGCTTGTAATGATGAAAGTTGCCTGCCTCCGACACAGGTTCCGTTCAAGTTTGCCGGAGAAGCTAAGGGTAATACGGTGGCGGCTAAAGAGGACAAATCGGTTAAAGAGGATAAAGCAGAGAAGAAAGATAACGCAGACAAGACGGAGACAGATTTAGCTGTTTCAAAAGATACGGTTGCCATGGCTGAACTGCTTCCCGCTACTCCGGTGGATGTGTCTACAGGTATCCAGCCTGCTGTTGCATCCAGTGAGCTTTGGAAGCCGGTCATTAGTGAACTGCAAGCGCTGGGAGAGGAGCATGGACAGAAAGATATGTCTTGGATATATATATTCATAACAGGTTTTCTAGGTGGATTATTGGCATTGTTTACTCCTTGTGTATGGCCGATTATTCCGATGACAGTCAGTTTCTTCTTAAA
>ERZ838577.4698-NODE-4698-length-11080-cov-3.279184_pt1 | contig 11080 bp, 2 predicted proteins | sample MGYA00519682_ERZ838577 | MGnify/ENA primary metagenome ERZ838577 (study PRJEB31850, sample SAMEA3708838) | human gut metagenome | biome: human gut; feature: human-associated habitat; material: faeces | place: China | collected 2014 ...
GCATAGTTATACAAGTAAATCATGTGCTGGATAGGTTGGTTGCCATGTGCATAGTTACCCATGTTAGCAATTTCCATTTCACGAATCTCGTGAATCACTCCTCCATAATAGCTATCATCAAATACAGGAGGAAGATTGAATACAGAATCAAGCATACTGACAAACATCTTCTTGCCGCCCATCAGATCAACCAGTCCTTGTACATCGTGGAATACCGACCATGTATAATGCCAGCTATTTCCTTCCGTAAAGGCATCTCCCCATTTAAAAGGATTGAAAGGAGTCTGGAAAGTTCCGTCGGAATTCTTTCCCCGCATCAACTTAGTTTCCGGATCGAACAGATTACGGTAGTTCTGACTCCTTTTCTTATAAACATCCAGTTCTTCTGCCGGACGGCCTAATTTTTCACCCATACGGTAAATGCACCAGTCATCGTATGCATATTCCAATGTGCGTGCCGCATTCTCATTAATTTTCACATCGTATGGCACATAGCCCAGTTTGTTATAATATTCATATCCACGGCGTCCGGTAGTAGAAACTTTCGGATGTACGCTATTGGCCCCTTTCAGTAGGCCATCGTACATTTTTTCTGCATCCGCTTTGGTCACATTCTTCATGAAAGCATCCGCCACTACAGAAGCAGAATTGTTCCCAACCATGCAACCACGATGGCCCGGGCTTGCCCATTCAGGAAAGAATCCACTTTCAAGATAGGTATTCAACAGACCTGCCTGCATCTTCTCACCCATTGAAGGATATATCAAATTAACAAATGGAAACAAGCAACGAAAAGTATCCCAGAATCCAGTGTCGGTAAACATATATCCCGGACGGATTTCACCATTATAGGGGCTGTAATGCACAGTTTCCCCCTTACCGTTTACCTCGTAAAACATACGGGGAAACAACACCGAACGATACAAGCAAGAGTAGAACGTACGCATACGGTTCTCATCGCTGTCTTCAACCTTGATACGCCCCAAGACATTGTTCCATGCCTTACGACCGGCCTCTTTTGTCTGTTCAAAGGTCTTATTACCAATTTCTTTCAAGTTCAGTTCCGCCTGTTCAGGACTGATGAATGAGGATGCCACCTTTGCATGTACCTGTTCTCCTTTCTTCGTTGAAAATCCGATAGCAGCACCCACGTGATTGGATTGTAGTTCGAGATGTGTTTCAACCAAATGATAGTCTGCCCATACTTTATTGAAAGTAAAAGGCTTGTCGAACTCTATCACAAAGTAATTCTTAAAGTTTTGAGGAACACCGCCACTATTGCGTGTCGTATAACCAACTATTTTATTTTCTTCGGGAATCACCTTCACATACGAACCGCGGTCGAAAGCATCTACCACCACATAGGCATCGGAGGTTTCAGGGAAAGTGAAACGGAAATATGCGCAACGTTCCGTCGGAGCTATTTCAGTTGTCATGTCATACTCTGACAAATAAACACTATAATAATAAGGAGTGGCTTTCTCTGCCTTATGAGAGAACCAGGAAGCACGACTGTCCTGATCGATCTTCAACTGTTTAGTCATCGGCATGATTGAGAACTGACCGTAGTCATTGATCCACGGACTGGGCTGATGGGTTTGCTTGAAACCTCTGATTTTGTCGGATGCATAAGTGTAAGCCCAACCGTCACCCATCTTTCCGGTTTGTGGCATCCAGAAGTTCATTCCCCAAGGCAACGCGATGGCAGGATATGTATTCCCATTAGATAGTGATATTTTCGAATCAGTTCCCATTAAAGGATTCACATAGTCTACCGGTTGCTTTTGTGCAAAGGTAGAGGAAACTCCCAATAGCAGGGCTATTGCGAAAGATAGTAGTTTCTTTTTGTTCATGGTCTACGAATTAAACTATTAATACTAGATTATCAAGTCTTTTTTATTTATGTTACAAATTAAAGCATCTTTCAGCAATTATCAGTCCTCTGATACGCCAAAATAAGAAAAAAATAGCATATGGTCAACCAAAGGATACGAGCGTCAACGAGAGTACAAGTTAAATAAGTGAGAATCAGGATGTAATATTTATGTGCATACCACGAGAGTACAACCGGAGGACTAACTGTTTAAGCAATAGAGAGAGGATAATTTGCCTTTACCCTCTCTCCAATTCTATCAGAAACAAATATTTATTATTACCTAATTAATTCCATCCCGGGTTCTGATGTCCTTCCAACGCAGGATTAGCCTGAATTTCATCTAACGGGATAGGCCATAACAAAGCATATTCAGGAATGGCGCCGGCTCTTGTGCTTCCATCGGGCTTGTTTTGGATTTGAGCCGATGCAAGAGCAGTCCATTTCAATTTTCCTGATTCGGTAGATGCTTCCGGATACAAACGAGTACGACGAATGTCATCCCAAATCTTAAATTCCAACGGTAACTCATGCAAACGTTCAGTCAAAATCGATTGTATTAAATCGTTTCCTGTAGCCGTCTCATCTGCCAATCCAGCACGTTTACGCACTTGATTGAGATAATATTTAGCTCCACCGACAGCATTATCTTCATGATTTGTACGTGCCAGACCTTCGGCCGCAATCAGCAAGACTTCCGCAAAACGGAATACCGGCATATTATAATCACCGTCGTGGCCGCTAATCAAAGCATTTTCATCAAACCATGCCCAGTTGCCTGCATTATTCAAAGTATGAGTATTTCCTTCAGCATCGGTATATTGCTTAAAGAAGAACTGTTTCTCATGTCCTCGAATATCATTAGAGGCATAGCTGTTAAGCAACATATCACAGGGAAGGTATGCATTATACAGCACGTCTCCTCCCGGATGGAACACTCCCCACTGAAAAGCATCTGTACCAATAGAACGACAAGCATAAGAGTTACCTACACTATAATCACTATAATTATATTCTTTAGCATAAATGATTTCAGCAGATTCTTTCGTTGTCTTAATCACATTATACGCAGAGTTCAAATCATCAGTCGTTCCATTCGGATGAATAAGTCCGTGAGGACTATCATTAATCACTTTTAATGCCATCTGTGCAGCTTTTCCATAATAGTCTGCCCCCCCGTTTAACGGTGCACCAGCCCATTGTAGATAAACTTGTGCCAGCAAAGTCTGCGCCATTGCTCTGGTAACATAACAGCCATTTTCATAGAACGTTTTATTCGGCAATGCATCCCCGTTGACAATATCCAGCAAGTCGGCTTCAATTTTCTTATAAACCTCTTCAGCAGAAAGACGTTCTTTGTACATACCTTCTGTAGATGTGTAAGGTTCTGAAATATAAGGAACGCCACCAAATTCTTTGACCAGCCAAAAATACCCGTATGCACGGAAAAATTTACCTTGAGCCACATAATTATTAATAGTAGCTTCATCCAGCACCCCGGTCATTGTCGGAATATTGGCAATAACAAAGTTGGCACGTGAAATACCTTTATAAAACTCATGCCAGTATTTCATTGCAATATCATCAAAAGATTCAATATTGAAGTTACACCCTTCGGATGCCGTAGTAAATGTTCTATCCTTACGCTTATCAACGTACAATCCGGACACAATACCACCCCACATTGTCGCTTTAGGAGTCCAGCCACCGCCTACGTCAGTGTTATGTAAATAAGGCACACCACCAAAATACAATGCATTCACACCCGACTCCGCATCAGCTTTCGTCTTCCAGAATTGGTCAGATGACTTCATATCCAATGGTTCTTCTTTCAGGAAATCGTCGCATGAATTCAGCAACACAGAAAGTGAACACATACAAAATGCAGATATATATACTTTTAATAGTTTCATAATTCTTATAGTTTTTATAACGGTGAATTAAAATGCTACATTAAGACCGAACGTAAACGTTCTCGGACGCGGATAGGTGAAGAATTGGCGGTTAGCCCCCCATTTGTTGTCACCTAAACGAGATGAGTTATCCGGATCGTATCCGTTATAGTCCTTAGAAGTAATCAGGAATGCGTTATTCACATTCGCATACAAACGCAATGAAGACAGACCGATCTTCTTAATCAGTGTCGGATTGAAGGTATACCCGAGCTGAATCATGTTACAACGCAAATAAGAACCATTGCAAACCCAGTCATCATCTGCCTGGTTATTAGCTCCCTGACCAAAGTTATTCAGACGAATTGCCTGTTCTTTACCCGACGGATTGAGAGTTGGATGCCATGCTTCCTTATAAAGACGGTCTATACCGTTAGTCAGGAAACGGGCTACAGTTGAGTGATAATATTCTTGCATCACGTCTACCCCCCATGTAAACTGGAAGTCTAAAGTCAAATCGAAACCTTTATAATTGAAGGTATTGATAAATGAGCCCATCCAGTCTGGTAATCCGTTACCGATAATTTCGCGTTTCTTATAAGTTACCTTTTCACCGATAGTGGAAGGTATGTTCATTGTCTCCGGATCCCAGTTAGACGGAATACCATCGTAAATACCGGCACGCTTATAACCATAGAAAGAAGAAAGCTCTTCACCTTCACGGATCAACATATCGTAACCCACAAAACCATCGGTTGTAATCTGACGCTTACCGGTGACAGGATCAACAGATGCACTTTCATCCAGTTTCTCTACACGGTTTTTGTTGAAACCTAAATTAAGAGTGGAAGTCCACTGGAAATCATGTGTCTGAATAGGATATGCTGTAACCAGAATATCTACACCACGATTGGAAACGGCTCCAATATTATCCATAATGGAAGAGTAACCTGTTGATTCAGGAACCGGACGGTCGAGCAACAAATCCGAAGTATACTTATAATAATAGGAAATATCGAAATTCAGTCTGTTATTGAATAAACCCAACTCGAATCCTAAGTCCCACTGTCCAGTCTTTTCCCATTTCAAGTCAGGATTAGGCATATTATCCAGATAAGACACAACGTGCAAAGCATCACCAATAATCGTATTTGACTGGCTCACCGTGGCTAATGACTTATAAGTACCGATTTCCGAGTTACCTGTCACACCGTAAGAAGTATGCAATTTTAGTTTGCTAATCAATAAGTTGTCTATCAAGAAGTCTTCATTAGAAATCATCCAGCCCAAACCTACTGACGGAAAAAATGCATATTTATTGTTCTGTCCGAATTTGGAAGAGCCATCATAACGACCGGTTACGGTAGCCATATACTTATTGTCATAAGAATACGCCAGACGCAAGAAATAAGAGTTCATTGCCCACTTGTCGTAATCACTGCCAACAGAAGGACGGTTCGTTCCGGAACCTAAATTATAATATCCGTAGAAGTCATCAATATACTTACTGTCGGAAGCTTCGAATTTGGTATAATTATACTCTTGCCAAGACATACCCGCCATTGCATTAATGTGATGTTTGTTTATATCTTTCACATAAGTCAAATAGGTTTCTTCCTGCCAATACAAAGAGTTGGAGTTATTTGCAGAAGCTGCTCCCTCGGAACTTTGATTAATCATCGGACGCGGAGTGAACGGCGTATAGTTAGCATCACGATTATTGTGGTAGTCGATACCGAACTGGGTCTTCAAATCCAATCCTTTCATGAGATGGAAAGTCAAAGCAGCATTACCAAAAATCTGCGTACGATATTGCATAGCCTGCATCCGTTCGAGCAACTCAACGGGATTACCTACACCTTCCGGGCTGAATCCTTGTTTTCCGCTATTAGGATCAGTCTGATTATTGAGAATAGAGCTTGTATTAATAATGTTCGTCTGCGTATATTCACCATCCAGCTTAACTGGTAAGAAAGGCAACTGTTCGATCATCGTACGCAATGCGCCTTGTCCGTAAGGGTTATCAGAAGTTCTATTACCCCAAGTATGATTTACTAATAAATTAACGGAAGTAGACAGCCAATCAGTCGGTTTGTCATCATACGCCAATTTTGCATTGATACGTTTGAAGTAAGAATTCAACAAAATTCCCTGTTGATCGGTATAATTGATGAATGCTCCGATAGAAGATCCTTCTCCCGTACGTTGGATACTGATCTGATGGTTATGAGAGATGGCAGTGCGGGATGCTTCATCCTGCCAGTTGGTATTATATTTCGGAGAACCGTCTGCATTGAACAAACGTTCGTCTGTGAATATCTGTGACAGATCAGTTGTGAAGTTCTTGCCTTGAAATTCGTTGGCATTTTCCAATCCCTGCTTGAAGGTAGACATCCATTCGTTAGCATCCATTACGTCTATTTTTCTAGCCATCTTACCGATAGACAATGAACCATCATAGGAAACATGGACTCCTTTTCCTGCATTACCGCGCTTGGTAGTCACCATGATAACACCATTCGCACCACGGGCACCATAGATGGCAGCAGAGGAAGCATCTTTCAATACTTCGATAGATTCGATATCATTCGGATTAAGCAATTCGAAGTTTGACATCACCACTCCATCTACTACGTACAGCGGTGATGCTGATGCGTTAATAGTAGAAATACCACGAATGATGACACGTGATTCTCCACCCGGCTGACCGGTATTAGAGAAGATATTCACACCGGCCACTTTACCCTTCAATCCATCAAGCGCATTGAATGATTGTGCTTTCAGCATGTCTTTACCTTTGGCTGTGGAAATGGAACCCGTCAAGTCTGATTTGCGCATGGTACCATAACCTACAACGACTACTTCGTCCAGTGCTTTCGTATCCGATTGCAGAACTACGTTCAGAACATTACTCTTTAATTCCGAGACTTTAAATTCTTGTGTGATATAACCAATATACGAAAATACCAAGGTGGCATTGGAAGGAACAGAGAGGGTGTATTTACCGTTAATGTCAGTGATTGTTCCTGTACTACCGTTTTTAACTTTCACCGTACCACTGATAACCGCCTCTCCCTGATCATCGGTTACCGTACCGGAGATTGATTTTACAGATTGAGCATTCATGCCCAAACTCAACATCATACCTATTACAAATAAGGTAAGATACTTTAGTTTTTCATTCATAATTCCTTTAAATTTGATTAGTAATAAGGTTAATTCCCTTTAAAAAGATTGTTGCAAATAAAGGCTATTCGAATAAAAGTCCAATGCTCTACCTTGCCAAAAAAACGGCAAAATAAAGACACATATTTAAAGCACAGAATGGCAAATTAGAGCACAGATTAATACCCTAATAATCAATACAATAAAATTAGCAAAAGGGATTTAGAGCACAAGGTTGTGACAAACAAATAAATAATAATGTTTCCCAACCAATCACCTATACGAAAGAATTTAACCTGACAATCAGCATACCTTTCGCTGTTCCCGATAATCTTTCGGTGTCATCCCGAACCGACGGGTAAACTCTTTATAAAAATAAGACCGGCTGGAAATACCGACCTCCATAATAACATCTTGAATAGAAAGTTCTTCATCAAGTAACAGGCGGGCTGCCTTTTCCATGCGGTAACTCTTTATTAAATCACCGGGAGCAGTATTGGAAATTTCCTTGAATTTACGATAGAACTGACGGGAACTCATTGCCATACGATCAGCGATCAACGTTGAGCCCAGTTCTTCCTTGTCCAGGTTTTCTTCAATCACCTTTAACAATTTGCGAATAAAATCAGCTTGTTCGGTAGTTGTACAGACAATCTGTCCCGCCAAATCTCCCAGTTCCTCCATATATATCTGCTTCGCTTCCCGCTTTCCATAAATAGCATTATGGACAACTTCCCGCAAGAATAATATATCATAAGGAAGTACAATATAAGAATCAGACCACAAGATCAGTTCCCGCTGAATGGCCGAACCAACTTTCCAGGTTAACAATGGAATAAAAGCTGTTTTTGAAAGCAGAGTACGATTCCGGCTAACATACTCCATAAAAGTACTTTCAGCATTGGCATACATTGTCATATCCACTAATAATAGAGCCGGAGCCGACCGACGAATTTCGTCAAAAGCAAGCTGCACACTCTTTACTTGATGAACCACGTATTCATCAGCCAGGAAATTACTAATCAACCAAGTCATTTCATCTCTGTCTTCCAACAAAAGCACAGTTTTTTTCCCTTGTTCACCTGCTACTGTCAAGACCGCCGGTTCAAAGATAATCGTCAACCGACTACCACTCCCATCATTATCATAACGAAGAACGGCATGAATACGTTCCAAAGCTGACCGTACAAAACCTAAAAGTAAATGCACAGTAAACACATGATCGGAATTTTTCTCCGTCACTGAAGAAGCTTTATCTGAAAGATATTCATACAACGCTTTCGCAGTAGCATCTTTAGAAGAAAAATGTAGCTGCATCTTACCATCCTGTTCTGACATTTCTACTATTACGCCATGAGTACCCTTCATTTCAGTAATCCGGAGATAGCAGCAATAAAGAATACTGTATAACGCATTCTTGTAAACTGGAAATGTTAAGTGTTCCGGAATCATTGACGATATAGAAGAATGATCAATCCCTTGTTCTTCCAACGTACGCAACACCTCTTGAGAAACTCCCTGTATACTCATACGCGCAGAAACAATAAACCGATCCGGAAAGAATTGTTTAAGTTCTTCCAAAAACAGAGCGTCAGGATTAAGAAGTGCGCTCATCACAGTTTCGCGTATCAGTGACACTTTCTCAAGACATTGCTCATAAGAAAGATTCTCTGCACGCAATTGGTCACAATAATTATAAATAAGAGTAAAATCTTCAAGCATCCTACGGTTTGTATATACAGTCTCGGATTTCCGGCAACTTTCTGTCCCCATCAGTGTTTTCATCATCCGTTCCTGAAGGTAGTTTTTGCGTAGTAAATATATCACGTACCCTAACAACAACAAGAAAATGACCAAATAAACAAAATAAGCCGCCACCGATCGATACCAGGGAGAAAGGATATATACCGGAATAGAAAAATGCCGATATTCTGTATCAAATACATCCCTCTTATAGCGTACCTTAAAGATATAATCACCTGCCGGCACTCCTGTATATGAGGCTTCATTAATACTACTAAAAGAGGTCCAATCCTTATCATATCCTTCCAACTGGTAAGAATATTCTATATCTTCTCCTGATAAAAAATCCGGAACAACAAAAGAAAGTGCAAATGAAACCTCCGTCCCCTTCAACTGTAATGCCTTACCATCGTCTGTATAGTAATCTCCATCCCCCTGAACCACTTGCGTATGTCCAACAGTCAACTTACGTAACAAAATATCCGGATAAAATTCCGGAGCAGCCTGCACCTCTTTATCCAGATAAAGCAACCCGTCAATCCCACCGAAAAAAAGCTCCTGTGTATATGGACACATGTAATAAGCATCATCGCTAAACTCACCGATTTGAACACCTGCACTGTAAAAGTAGGCATGTGATGAGCCATTTATCGGATTATATTTAATCAGCCCCCGATTCGTACCAAGCCATAAGAGTCCGTTCTCATCTTCAAGTACACCATGAATCATATCATTGAGCAAACCTTGCTCCCGTCCGATATAGGTAGCTTTCATCTGTTTTCCATTAGAATTCAGACATACCAATCCTGATGTTGTCCCTACATATAACAACCCTTCTTTGGTCCGATACAGGCTGAGCACATCGTCTACCGACTTATGAAGCATTTCTTTCAAAGAAATCACTTTATATTCTTCAGTCCGCTTATCAAACCGTACGAGTCCTTTCTCCCGACTGCCAAGCCACAAAATAGAATCCCCCTCGGGCAGCATTGGATAGAACATCGTAATTTCCCGCTGACCGTGAAAAAAATGATAACTTTTCTGCGACTTGAAACGAATGGTACCTGCCTGCTTCTCAAGTATTAATTTATGAAAACCGGAACCGGCTGTCACCACATAAAGTACACTATCATTTTCCTCATAAATGCCATGTATCTCAGTGGGTTGTGCCGGCAGATTCTCCACAGAATGCAAAGCTTTGTCTTCAAAAGAATAGTAAAATAGTCCCGGATCTCCAGATCCTATCCAAAAGCCATCCATATAACGGCTTTGAACCAATTTATAAACAGGAAATTCTTTATTCCATCGCATATAAGACACAACATTTTGCTTTCCTTCAGGAGAGTAAACTGTAACGGCAGAAGCCTCCTCATTCTCACGATAATCCGGTATATGCAGCAGTCCATCACCTTTCGTCCCGAACCATAGTCCACCACTATCGTCTGTCATAACAGAACGTACCTGCCTGCTTAAGTTAGATGACAGTTGATTGAGCATCAAATTGGTGGCAATAGAATATTTCTTAGCATACATAATCGTTCCTTGTCCGTCCGAAGCAACCCATAAGACATTCTGATGAGGATCTCGATAAATACTATATATACGTACATTCCGGTCGACCACTTCTTCTTTATATTTTTGTGAAGTACGGAGACGGACTAACCCATTCGTTCGAAAACCAATAATAATATCTTCATAGAAAAGGGCTATTCCTGCAATAGTTCCATTCTTCTGCACTAATGAAGAAAGGTTACGAATATAAATTTTAGATTGTCGGGAAATATCATAAACATAAAGATCATGCTCACTATCGATAAAACAAAGAACGCCATTCTGATAAAAGACATCTTCAATAGGTTTCGCATGAAAATTAGTAGATAAAACAGTTGAATGAATTGATAATGTGTCACAATCAAAAGCATCCTGCGAAACCTGTAACAGCTCCCCTGTTTGTTGAGTGAAAATCCACAAAACACCATCATCCGTTACGAATGCCCGTTTATCCATATCTTCTACGGGTACTTTCAGATTCTTAATCTGTACAAATCGTTTATAAGATGTATTATAGTAGAAAATTCCACCATGACTCACCACCCATGTGTTTCCTTTAGAATTGGAATGTAGATAATAATCATCTGTAAAGTCATAATATCCGACAACTTGCCGTGAATCCTGTGAAAGACGATTGATACCCAAATGTGTAGAAATCCACAAACAATTATTATCCGCCTGCTGAATAGAATGGATTACGTTGTTACTCAAAGCCTTGGGAGCTGAAAAATCGGAACGGAAAACTTCCATGCTTCTGCCGTCATAACAATTGACGCCATCGTAAGTACCGAACCACATCAACCCTGTATTGTCTTGAAAAAGACAAAGCACAGCACTATTGGATAATCCTTGCTGA
>ERZ838577.4701-NODE-4701-length-11070-cov-2.893781_pt1 | contig 11070 bp, 9 predicted proteins | sample MGYA00519682_ERZ838577 | MGnify/ENA primary metagenome ERZ838577 (study PRJEB31850, sample SAMEA3708838) | human gut metagenome | biome: human gut; feature: human-associated habitat; material: faeces | place: China | collected 2014 ...
ACCGGCAATCATAATTTTGAAAGATTCGCTGCGCTCTGCAACACCCTTCCAGGGGGAGGCATGGGCGCTTCGCGCCGACATCACTTCAGGATGACATTCTCCTCGCCCAGCAGCCGCTTCAATTCTCCAATCATGCTGCTGTGGAGCATACACCGGACACCCATCCGCTTGCGGGTGTCCGCAAAGAACACAATCACCTGGCCGTCTCCGGGGAACATATTCACGATTGCCTTTATTTTCCGAAACTCCCTGCAATCCTCATTGGGCAGCCGCAGGTACAGGGTGCTTCCCTGGGGGATTTCCTGCACCGGCTGCTCCTCCCGCTGAGGGGCAGATTCCGTATAATCGGAGATAAGCCGCACCCGGTTGACAATCACCTGAGGCTCCTTGTCGTCCCGCAGGGAAAGTTTTCCCACCACCACCACGGGGGTATTCTCTTTCAGATACCCGCCATACTCATTGAGCACGCCTGAAAAGGCAATCATCTCAATGGAGGCAGTATCGTCCTCCATCGTCACATAGGCCATGGTGGAATTGCTGCGGGTCAGCTTCGTTTTCACGGTCTGAATGATGCCTGCAATGCTCACAATCTGCTCGTCCCGGAACTGGGATTCCTCCGCCAGCAGCGCTCCAATCGGAACCACGCTGGTGTTTTTCAGCTTTTGGCGGTAGGCATCCATGGGGTGGCCGGAAATATAGATGCCGGTGGTCTCCTTCTCCATGGCCATCAGTTCCCCGCGGGGCAGCTCCGGCAGGTGGGGAATGGTAATGCTGACGGCGCTGGGGGTATCGGACAGCATGGAAAACAGCCCCATCTGCCCCTCCAAATTTTTCTTTCTGGTGGAGGAAACCGCATCCATCATGCTCTCGTAAACGGCCAGCAGCTCACTGCGGTGGCAGCCAAAGCAGTCCATGGCACCGCACTTGATAAAGTTTTCCACCGCCCGCTTGTTCAGCTCACCCTCCCCCATCCGTTCCAGAAAATCCTCCAGATTACGGAAAGGGCCGCCCTCGGTGCGCTTTGTCACCATGGTACGAATCAGGCCGTGACCCACGCTTTTCACCGCCCCCAAGCCAAAGCGGATGCAGTCTCCCTCCACGGAAAAATGGTCTTCCGAGTGATTGATGTCCGGCGGCAGTGTCTCGATGCCAATCTCCTTGCACTCGGCAATATAACCGGCAATCTTCTCCGCAGAGTCCAGCACCGAGGTCATCAGCGCCGCCATATACTGCCGGGGGTAGTGACACTTGAGATAGGCCGTTTGGTAAGAAACAACGGCATAGCAAACGGCGTGCGCCTTATTGAACGCATAGTTTGCAAAGGCAACAATCTCATCATAGATGGACTGCCCCACCGCCTCCGGCACGCCCCGGGCAATGCAGCCGTCAATTTGCTGCTGGGGGTCGCCATAGACAAAGGTCTTCCGCTCCGCCTCAATGACCTTCATTTTCTTTTTGGAGATGGCGCGGCGGATGTTATCCGCCTGTCCCATGGTATAGCCGCCCAGGGTGCGGAAAATCTCAATCACCTGCTCCTGATACACGATGCAGCCATAGGTAACCTTCAGAATGGGTTCCAGCAGCGGTGTCTTATAGACGACCTTCCGGGCATCCAGCTTATTGGCGATAAAAGTAGGAATGGATTCCATGGGGCCGGGGCGATACAGCGCCACAATGGCCGTAATGTCCTCGATGGAGCTGGCGCGCATACTCACGCACACGCCGGTCATACCCGCCGATTCCAGCTGGAACACGCCCTGGGTCTTACCCTCGGCCAGCATGGCAAAGGTTTCTTTGTCATTGTCCGGGATATGGTCGATGGAAAAGCCGGGATTCTGCACCTGAATCTGCTGCTCTGCATCACGGATGACCGTCAGGTTCCGCAGACCCAGAAAGTCCATTTTTAAAAGTCCCAGCTCCTCAATGGTGGTCATGGTATACTGGGTCACCACAGTGTTGTCATTGGTGGACAGCGGAACATAGGTATACACCGGGTCAGCCGTAATCACCACACCGGCTGCATGGGTGGAAGTATTGCGGGGCATTCCTTCCAGGCTCATGGCCGTATCCAGCAGGGTGTGAATCCGAGCATCGGTATCATACATTTCCTTGAGCTTGGGTACGGATTCCAGGGCATCCTTCAAGGTGATGTGGAGGGTAGTAGGCACCAGCTTTGCCACCACATCGGTTTCCGCGAAGCTGAAATTCAGCGCTCTGCCCACATCCCGGATGGCACCTCTTGCCGCCATGGTGCCAAAGGTGGCAATCTGCGCCACATGGTCGGTGCCATACTTCCGCATGACATACTCAATTACTTCTCCCCGGCGCTCCTGGCAAAAATCGGTATCGAAGTCCGGCATACTCACCCGCTCCGGGTTCAGGAAGCGCTCGAAGATGAGGGCGTATTTCATGGGGTCTACTTCGGTGATGTGCATACAGTAGGCGGCGATGGAAGCAGCGCCGGAGCCTCTGCCCGGCCCAACGGGGATGCCCGTGGTTTTTGCATAGTGGATAAAATCCCACACAATAAGATAGTAATTTACATAGCCCATGCGGCTGATAACCCCGATTTCATATTCCAGCCGCTGCTTATATTCCTCCGGCTCATCGGGATAGCGCTCCCGGAAGCCGTCATAGCACAGCTTTCGGAAAAATTCTTCGTTGGTATAGCCCTCCGGCACCGGATAAGCAGGCAGATGGTATTCGTGGAACACAAAGTCCAGGTTGCACTGCTGAGCAATTTTCACTGTGTTGTCAAAGGCTTCCTCACAGCCGGGGAACAGGGCGCGCAGCTCCTCCTCGCTTTTGAGATAGAAGTCATCAGAGGAAAAGCGCATCCGGTTTTCGTCGTCCACCGTCTTTCCCGTCTGGATGCACAGCAGTACGTCCTGCATTTTGGCATCCTCCCGGCGCAGATAGTGGGCATCGTTGGTCACCACCAATGGAAGCCCCGTCTCCCGCGCCAAACGCCCAATGCCCTGGTTCACCGCCAGCTGCTCCGGGATGCCGTGATTTTGAAGCTCCAGATAGAAATTTCCCTCCCCCATGATGTCCGCCATTTGCAGCGCATAAGCTTTGGCGGACGCATAGGATTCATTCATCAGTGCCTGGGGAATGGCACCGGCCAGGCAGGCAGAAAGGGCAATCAGCCCATCGTGCCGTTGGCGCAGCAGCTCCAGGTCAATGCGGGGCTTGCCGTAAAATCCATGGAGGAAGGCCTCCGACACCATGTAGCACAGGTTCTCATAGCCCTGGCGATTTTTGCACAGCAGCACCAGATGATAGGGGTCGTTGTCGATGCCATGCACCCGGTCGGCCATTTTCCGCCGGGCAACATACACCTCGCACCCGATGATGGGCTTGATGCCCGCCGCCTTTGCCGCCTTGTAGAAATCAATGCAGCCATACATCACGCCGTGGTCGGTGATAGCGATGCTGTCCTGCCCCAGTTCCTTCACCCGCTCCATCATGCGGTCAATGCGGCACGCACCGTCCAGGAGGCTATACTCCGTGTGGACGTGCAAATGGACAAAGCTCATATGCTTCCCTCCTCTGCCAGCTCTACCAGCCGTTTCAGGCGGTGGCTCATGGCCGGTTTTGAAATCTGAGGCTCCACCAGGGAGGCCAGCTCCGCCAGCGAGGACTCCGGGTTCTCCTCCCGTACCAGTGCCGCCTGCTTGAGCTTGTCCGGCAAGGTGTCAAACCGGTTCTGCTCCCGCAGCGTTCGGATGGCGTTCATCTGTTCCCGGGATGCCTCAACCACTTTTGTGATATTGGCATCGTCACAGTTGCACCGCCGGTTGACCTGGTTGTTCAGCTCGTGCTCCAGCCTTGCCTCAATGATGCCCATGGAGGCAACGGATGCCCCCAAAAATGTCAAAAAGTCCGAAATCTGCTCATTCTGCTTTAGGTAAATCACCTGTGTGCCGCTGCGGGTGGCCAGCTTGGGGGTAAAGCCCAGCGTTTCATGAATCAGGATATAGCATTCCTTTGCCACACTGTGGTGAGAGGTTGCCAGCTCCAGATGATAGCCCTTGCCGGGGTCGGTCACGCTGCCCCCCGCCAGGAATGCCCCCCGCAGAAATGCCGTCCGGCAGCATGGTTCCTCCACCACCGGAAGGTTGACGTGCAGGGCGCAGGTCTGCTCCCGGTCAAAACCGAAGGCATTCATAATCGTCGCCAGCTTCTCGCCGGACTGAATCTGAAACACCTGCTTGCCGCTTTTCCCCTCGCCGGACTGGCTGTCAAAGCTCAGGCCAAAGGCTTTCTTAAACAGCCTTGGCAGCAGGACAGCAAGGTCGTCGCTTTCGGTGATAATTTTAATAGAGTCATTGCGGAAGCTGTTGCAAAACAGCAAAATTCCAAAGCATTCGGCCAGCGCACAGCAACCCGCCGTGGGGCATTTACACATCTCCGCTTTTGCCGCCGCAGAAAATGAGCGCATGGGGATTCTCCTCTCTGATATGGTTTCCGAGTCAAACGCCACGGGAGTTACCAAATTCTAATCTCCGGTTCCAGGCGAATACCGGTCTGCCGGAATACCCGGTCGGATACCTGGGTCAGCAGCTCCCGCATCTCCGCCGCCGTTGCGCCGCCCAGATTGATGGCAAAGCCCGCGTGCTTCTGGGCAATGGCAGCCTGCCCCACCTGGAAACCCCGCAGCCCCGCCTGATCAATGAGGGCAGCCGCATAGCCGCCCGCAGGGCGCTTAAAGGCAGACCCGGCGGAGGGATAGTCCAGCGGCTGGGAGGCCAGACGCTTTGCTTGCAGCTCCCTCATTTTCTGCTTGATTTCCTCCGGTGCAGCGGGCTGTAGCTGCAAGACGGCGCTAATCACAATCTCGCCGCTTTCCTGAAGCTTGCTGTGACGGTAAGAAAATTCCAGCTCCCGGGCGTTCACCTCCCGCAGCTGCCCTGCCCCGTCCATCAATGTCACACTCCGGCAAATGCCGCTCATCTCGCCGCCATAGGCTCCGGCATTCATATAAACGCCGCCGCCCACCGTACCGGGAATGCCATGGGCAAATTCCAGACCGGAAAGGCCATGGTTGGCAGCAAACACCGCCGCCCGTGCCATGGTAACCCCTGCCATCACCCGAATGCAGTTTCCGGGCAGCAGCTCCATGCCGCCGAGGCAGTCCTTCAGGCAGATGATCAGCCCCCTGCACCCCTCGTCCGGTGCCAGAATGTTGGTTCCTGCACCCAGGATAGCGCAAGTGATGTCCAATTCTTTGGTCACTTTCAAGATATGTGCCAATTCCTGAGGATTTTGAGGAAACGCCATCACCTCCGCCGGGCCGCCAATGCGAAGCGAGGTATGGCGGCTCATGGGTTCCGCAAAACGGAGTTCTATTTCCGGCAAAAAATGCCGCATTTTTTCCTGAAAAGAGTTTAATTCCACAGTAAACGCCTCCGGGTGTATAATCAGCTACAGTATAGCACAAGTTACGCCTGTGTGCAAGAACAAAAGCAGGTTTTACGTTGAAATCCTCTCGCGGCAGCACGTCCGTCTCCGCAGTCTGGTGTACATTAACCACCATGCAGCGTCATTGTCCGGCGGCACTGCCGCCAAAAAACCGCCGTTCCTGCGAACGGCGGTCTTGAAGGAAGCATATTTTACTTTTCCACAATTTCCAGCACTTCCATGGGGCAGGCCTTGACGCAAATGCCGCAGGCGATGCACTTGGAAACGGGATTCTCGGGCTTGTGTACCATCACCTTGGTGGGGCAGACCTCCACACACTTGCCGCAGCCGACGCAGTTTTTCTTGTTAATCATATAAACGCCGGTTTTCGGGTTCTGGGTGATTGCATCATGCTCGCAGGTCTTCATGCACTTGCCGCACTGGATGCACACATTGGGCTTTGCCCCGGTCCCCTTGGCAACAATCTGAATGCAGCTGTAGGCAGGATCAAACTCCTTGTAGAATGCAACGGAGCAGGCGCGGACACACTCCAGGCAAGCCATGCACTGGGAATCTTTTTTTACCGAGAGCTTCTTCATGATGGAAACGACTCCTTTTATGTATTTTATAGTTATGTCGTGGTTTTCTTTCTCCTCATATTATACACAAAAAGCAAAAAATAGCAATGGCTAATTTCTTGAGAAATGTATGATTTGGATGCCTGTGGGTATACTCCCTTTGAACACAAGCTCTTTGGAGGGATATTATGAAAGCGACGATTCAACTGGTGGGAGCAGCCGCACTGCTGGCGCTGCTGCTGTCCGGATGCCGGGGCAATTCCATGGCCACACCAACCACCACTCCAACAACAGCCCCCACCACCGCACCGACCACCATGCCAACAACCGAGCCAACAACGACACCCACCACACCGCCGACAACTCAACCGGCAACCCAGCCTACCACCGATGCAGCCACAGCGCCCACCGGCGGAGAGACCGCCCCCGATAGCGATGGCATGGGGCGTACCGCCACCACCCCCGATTCCAGGAGCGGTCTGGCCGACTCAAACGGCAGGATTCCCGATGTGGAGAACTTCGCGAAATAAAGCACGCACCAGCCCGCAGTGCATACAGGCTGGTGCGTACATATTACATCACCGTGACATAACGGTTGATTCTCTTTTGGGTTTTCATTGCTGCATCCACAGCCGCCGCCGCAAAGTCCACCCCGGCATATTCCTCCTGCATCCAGGCACCGGTGACGGAGCGCCCCACACAGCAGATAGCACCGCGCCCCAAATCATCAAAGGCGAAGGAGGCATTTCTGGCATTTGCACCGGCCTCATCCAGCCCATCCACCAGTAAAAAGAGCTTTGGATATTGCGCGCGAAGCCGTTTCAGGCTGTCGCCCAAGGTGGCAGAACCGGCAATGCACAAGCTGGAATAACCCAATCGTCCCATGGTGGAGCCGGAAAGGCGGTTGGCATAGTCCGCCGCCGCCATGTGAACCACCCGGGACCCTGCCAGCAAATCCTGAATTTCCGATGCGGTTTTATTGGGCAGCCGGACGGAGACGAACAAATCCTTTTTCTCCTTTTCGCAATAGGGCAGAAAAGGCTTTACCACCTCCGTGCCGCAATAGCCGGAAATCAAAATGGCATCACAGGGGAGAACGCTCCCCTCCCCCCAGATTGCCTGTGCATATGCTTTCGCCGCCTCAGCAGAGGTGGTTCCCGCAGCATCCAGCAGGGTGTAATAGCCCAGTGCCGCTGCCTTGCGCAGCAGCACAGACAGCAGCTTCATGCCATACTCCCCCAGCAGGGCATAATGCAGCACCCGAAAACGCACCGCCGCTACCCTGCCCTTCAACTCTGCCAGCAGCCGGAAGGCAAAATTCTGGCACGCCTCAAATTCATCCGAGCTTTCCGCAATGATACCGGGCGGCAAAAGCAGCGGGCTGACAGCCAAATCCAGCATCAGGGCATTACCCTGCTTTTTCATTTTGCTTTGCAGCAAATCAATCGACATTTGCGCTCCCCCTGTTCCTTTTATCCTGAGCGGACATCTTTTATATCAGTATACCACATTTTGCAGGCCGGGCGCAAGGGCGGCGCGTATTTTCTTTTTCCCCTGTGGAATAATAAGGCCACTGGGGGTGATAAAATGGATTTCAAATCAATCGCGCTGACGGCAGGACTGGGTGCCGCTGCCGGAATGGTGGCCGTGCTGGCCATGCCCAAAAGCAATCCCACCCGCAAGCTGGCGACCAAGGCCGCCGACAAGTTGGAAGATCTGGCGCAGCAGGTATCGGACACCATCACAGAGAAAATGGACTTGGAATAAATCAGAAAAACCGCTGAGACATAAGTCTCAGCGGTTGGTCCGAGTGACTGGATTCGAACCAGCGGCCTCTTGAACCCCATTCAAGCGCGATACCAAACTTCGCCACACCCGGATAACCAAGGTTTCCTTGCCGTCTCTCAACTGCTGGAATATACTATCATACCTGCGCAGAAAATGCAAGTACTTTTTTCAGATTTCGCAAAAATATTTCTGAAACTGATTTTTGCATTGATTTCCCGATGTCTCACCGGGAGTAAGCGGGTCGCCAAATTGGCGACCCCTACAACCGGCTGTGCAGAACCCTGGGGGCAACTTTTACTCGCCCCGCTCACTGCTGACCACCTTGCCGATGTTCCACAGGTGGGCGACGGTCTGCTCCGCCTGCTCCTTCTCCTGCTCATTGGAATACTCCACATACACAGTGTGGGCGCTGCAATCGGCACATTCCACCTGGACGTTCCAGCCGCCCTCGTGCATCATCATTCCGGCTCCCCGGCACAGGGGGCACTCCTCCAGCATAATATACTCTTTCATTTGTTACTCTCCTATCTGAATTGTTGTTCCTTCTGGTCGTAGATTTCCAGCCGGCTGCACTCCACAAAGCTGGGGGCGCACTCCGGCAGATATTTTTCAATGGCGGCTGCAATCTGCATGGGGTTCAGGGAGGGATTCTGGCAGCAAATCCGAGCTTGCAGCACCAGGGCATCGCCGTCCGGCTGCTCCACCGAGAAGCCCACCATCATGGGGATAATATTTTGCTCCGTATTGCCGTTTTTACTCTTTTTGGTGACGGTGACTTCCTCCTGGGAAAGCAGCGCCCTGATTTTTTCCGCCGCTCCTTCCGGAACGCCGCCGTCATATTGGAGGGTCAGACAGCAGTCCAGCAGTGCTAAGTTTTTTATCTTCTGCCCGCCGGTGTACACATCCAGCACCCGAACGCCCTCCACCAGCTTTTCATTCAGCCGGCGCTTGATTTCCGCCTCCGGAATCGGCTCGCCGTCCAGGTCGAAGTCCAATAGCTCGCAGCTGCTTTCGATGCCCACGGACAGGGGCAGCGCAATGGAAACAGAGGGACGGGGGTTAAAGCCCTGGGTATGGGTCAGGGGCAGCCCCGCCCGCTTGAAGCTGCGCTGAAACACCCGCATCAAATCCAGGTGGGAAATCCAGATGGCATTCCCCTTTTTCTCAAACAGCAGTCTAGGCATCGCAGGACACCTCCTTCAGCAGCCCATTGGCACCGCACCCGGCACAGCCATGGCGGCAATCCGGGGTCACCTGGGCAGCATAGGCACGCTGCCGCTCCCGCAGCAGGAATTTCTTGGAAACGCCCACATCAATCATATCCCAGGGCAGGATTTCTTCCTCCCCATAGCCCCGGACGGTGTAGAAATCCACCGGGATGCCGCATTTTTCAAAGGCATTGCACCAGATGTCATAGCGGAAATATTCATCCCAGCCGTCCAGTCTGGCACCGCTGTTCACCGCTTCCTCAATCACGGCACCCAGGCGACGGTCGCCCCGGGCAAACACCGCCTCCAAGCGGCTCAGCTCGGTGCTGTGATAGTCATATTCAATGGACTTGGAATAGAGATGCTCCTTGAGCAGCTTGCAGCGCCGCAGGTATTCCTGGGGCGTAATCTGCGCCTCCCACTGGAAGGGGGTGTGGGGCTTGGGCACAAAATAGGCCGTTGCCACATGAACCCGCAGCCCCCGCTTCCGGTTGACTGCGTTTTCCTTCCATGCCTGCACCACCTTGTACACCAGCTCTGCAATGCCCAGCACATCCTCGTCGGTTTCGGTAGGCAAGCCCAGCATAAAATAGAGCTTCACATTGTTCCAGCCACCGGCAAAGGCCTGGGCGCAGGTGGAGAGAATCTCCTCCTCCCGCAAATTCTTGTTGATAACATCCCGCAGCCGCTGGGTGCCCGCCTCCGGCGCAAAGGTCAGGCCGCTTTTGCGGACGGTTTGCAGCTTTTCCATCAGCTCCCGTGAGAAATTGTCTGCCCGAAGGGAGGGCACCGACAGGCTGACCCGGTTTTCCGCACAATAGGGAATCAGCTCGTCCGTCAGCTCCTTCAGCCCCCGATAATCCGAGGTGGAAAGACTGGACAGAGTAATTTCGTTGTTGCCGGAATTTTCCAGCACCTCCACCGCCTTTTGGAGCACGGCATCTTCGCTGTCCATGACGAAGAAGGCCAGCACCGGGCAGAGCTTTTCCATGGAATATGGCCGGGTGGGGCCTGCCTGCTGCTCCCGGGCAACCAGGATGCGGGTTCCCGGCGGTACGTCAAACCCCGCCATTTTGGAAAGCACCAAGGCGGATTTGCCCACAACATCCGGGTTCAGGCCACCGGTGGGCTTAAACAGGAGCTTCCCCAGCTTCCCCGCCTCGTCTTCATTCATAAAATAGAAGCCCTGCCGCTGTGCCTCCCGGCGAACGGTTTCCTCCATCCGTTTTTCCACAATGATGCTCTGCTCCGAAGCACAGACCGTGCCGTTATCAAAGGTTTTGGAGGCCGCAATGCAGCTGATGGCGCGCGGCACATCCGCGCTGTGGTGGATATAGGCCGGGCCGTTGCCCGCGCCAACGCCAATGGCGGGCTTGCCAGAGGAATAGGCTGCCCGCACCATGCCGGGGCCGCCGGTGGCGAGAATCAGGCTGACCTCCGGGGCACTCATCAGCTCCTGGCATCCCGAAAGCATCGGATGGCTCAGGCAGCTCACCGCCCCCTTGGGCGCTCCCGCCGCCTCTGCCGCTTTGGCAATCAGCTCCGCCGCCCGCCGGGTGCAGGAATGCGCCTTGGGATGGGGAGAAAAGACAATGCAGCAGCCCGCCTTCAGGGCGATAATGGCCTTGTAGCAAACCGTAGAGGTAGGGTTGGTGCTGGGGACGATGGCTGCAATAACCCCCATGGGTACGCCGATTTCCCACAGCTTTTTCTCAGGGTCTTTGGAGAGAAGCCCCACGGTTTTCATGTCTTTCACGGCGGAAAGCACCTTTTCCGCTGCAAAGCGGTTTTTCGCGGTCTTGTCCCGGATGTTGCCGAAGCCGGTTTCCTGCACGGCTTCCTCCGCAAGACTGACCGCCTCCTTCACGAAGGCATCCGCCACCGCCCGGACGATGGCATCCAGCTGCTCCTGGGAATATTCCGCAAGGCGCTCCTGGGCAAGCTTTGCCTGCCGTGCCAGCTCTCGCGCCTCCTGGCGGGCAGCTAAGTCTTTGTCAAATTCCATTGTATTCCTCATTTCATTATTTCCGTCACGCGACAGCGCCGCAACCCCAGATATTAGCAAGCACCCGGTTGAATCGTACACCCCACTG
>ERZ838577.4704-NODE-4704-length-11057-cov-15.378022_pt1 | contig 11057 bp, 10 predicted proteins | sample MGYA00519682_ERZ838577 | MGnify/ENA primary metagenome ERZ838577 (study PRJEB31850, sample SAMEA3708838) | human gut metagenome | biome: human gut; feature: human-associated habitat; material: faeces | place: China | collected 2014 ...
TGCTCAGGTACTTAAAAAAAATATTTTATAATAGTGTTGCGGAATTAAGGATAAAGAACCGCCTCGTGACAAATCCCATAAATACTCAATATCACATATGGAAATATGTTATGATATTAAGACTTTCTGAATATTATTTTAACAACTCGCTATTTTCCCGCCCCCTCACACACACAAATAAATTAGATTTTAATAGAATATTGAATACATTGTTCGTGCTGTGGCATTTCTATAGGCTTAGAAAACTGTCATACAAACTAGGTATTCAGATACCACCAAATACATGTGGACCAGGTTTGCAGATATGGCACTATGGATATATTATTATAAATGGTGCGGCACGCGTAGGCAAAAATTTGACAATTTACCCTGGTGTAGAAATAGGGCATAAGGTTGCTGGGGCAGGCTGCCCAGAGATAGGCAACAATGTTTTTATTGGCGCTGGAGTTAAAATTTTCGGAAACATCAAAATTGGCGACAACGTTACTATAGCCGCAAATGCGGTTGTTTTGGAAGATATTCCAGACAATGCCGTAGTTGCTGGTGTACCTGCGAAAATTATAAAATTTAAAACCAATGAGAGTTCTTCAGATAAACACGACGTTTAAGACTGGGGGCAGTACGGGAAGGATCGCTTACGATTTGAGGTACGTGATGGAAAGTTGGGGCGTGGAAAGTTATGTGGCTTTCGGTTACGGTTATGATCCTCGTGGTGATATTAGTCTTAACAGGATATGCTCTTATGGGGAAGTTTTAGTAAGCAAAATATGCACAAAGTTTTTCGGCCATCACGGTTTTTACAACACTCGTGAGACTCGGCGGCTACTTCATTGGATAGACGAGGTGAAACCAGATCTCATCCACATGCATAACATACATAACCACTATGTCAATATCGAGCTTTTGTTGGACTACATTGCAAAGAAGGGTTTGCCGTGTGTTCTGACCATGCACGATTGCTGGACTTTCACAGGTCACTGCGCTTACTTCGATTATTCGGGCTGCGACAAGTGGAAGACGGGCTGCATCCATTGCCCAAGTCTTATAGACTACCCAAAGACTTTTGCTCCTATTGATCCATCGCCCTGGAACTTCCGACACAAGGAAAAATTGTTTCGCCCACTGGACATCACATTGGTTTCTCCGTCGCGATGGCTGGCAGAGATTGTGGGGCTCTCTTTTTTAAAGGATAAGCCTTGCCTCGTGATAAACAACGGTGTGGACACAAGCATGTTTAAGCCGTGTGGTGATGAGGCAAAAAAACGTTTGGGCATCGATGGCAAGAAAATGCTGCTGGCTATGGCTTCTGGGTTTAACAGACGCAAAGGCATAGAATACCTGCTACAGATACCAGCTATGCTCAGTGACGATGAGATACTGGTGGTTGTGGGCGTAAACCCGAAACAAATGAAACTGTTACCCAAAGCGAATTGCATCGCCATAGAGAGGACAAACAACGTAGGGGAGCTAGCGGAATACTATTCGGCAGCCGACGTGTTTGTTAACACCACGCTTGAAGACAATTTCCCGACAACAAACATTGAATCCCTATCCTGTGGTACACCCGTTGTAACGTTTAACACTGGAGGAAGCGTAGAAAGCGTGGTTGATGGGGAGACCACAACGAGCTATGGCGATGTGATAAAGACCTCGGTTGGCATGGTGGTGCCGCAAAGAGACATGCACGCCCTGCTATCTGCCGCCAGAGAAGTATTTGCCAATGGAAAAAGCAAATACCAAGAGAATTGTCGGACAAAGGCACTTCAACGATATGAGAAAACAACTCAGTACGGCAAATATATTGCCTTATATGAAAGCATTATTGACAATAGAAGATGATATTCGCTAAATTGCGCTGGAACTCAAGTCAAATTAGATAATATAGCCCATGAGGAAAATGTATTTTGACGAGATTGACGTCTGCAAGGGGATTGCTATGTTGACAGTGCTTTGGCACCATAGCTTTATTCTTTATCCTATCTACATGCTTAATATTCCATGGTGTCAGCATGCCATGGCAATTAATGGCACCTATTTTATGGTCGTCTTCTTTCTCGTGTCTGGATATCTTTTCGCACATTCACGGAAGCGCTCTTTTGGGGCTAATTTGGTCAACAAATCACGAAGGCTATTAATACCTTTTTTTAGCTATGCAGTGGTAAACCTTGGCATCAAGCTCTTGGCTCCTAGTTTGGTGAATAGAGAGGTGGAGTCGATAGGTTCTTATGTTAATAACTGTTTGTTCAGGGGGGGGGAGTTGTGGTTTATCTATGTGCTGTTCATCATTTTCATTCTGTTGCCGCCATTGCTTCAAAGGATAGAAAGGAAATGGATAGTTGCGGTCATTTTGTTGTTGATTGCCATTGATCAAGCCTTGCCCGGAGGATTATTCAATGACATCTTCCTTTATAAACGTGTGATACATTACTCCATATTCTTCACAGCTGGTTATTTGATGAAGGATTTCAATAGGCGTTGGCTTGCCGACAGGTGGCTTTTTGTAGTAGCGGCCTTGTTGTTCATGGTTTTTGATTGCATTTTGGTGCGCAGCATAGATGTGCCAGTTGTTGGGGAATATGCGATGGCGGCAATAGGATGCTGCTTCGTTTGGACGGCATCCTTCCAACTGCTTAAGCTCCCTCATTTAGCTCAACTCTTTAAGTTCGTTGGAAAATACTCATTATCATATTATTGGCTTAATGGCTTTGTTCTTGTCATTACGCGAACGGTAGTCGTGAAAATATTGCATTTTGAGAGTTCGGTCTTGATAGTTGTAAGCATCTTTTTGGTTTGCGTTGTGCTCGAAACTCTTGCCGTTCTGTGCGTAAGAAAGATTCCATACGCAGGAAAACTGATAGGAATGTAGCAATACGATTTCGTCCATTAATAAAAAACACAAACAGATGTATGAAGAAATATTTAATTATCCCTCCATGCTCGGATTTCAATCGCGGTGACCAGGCCCTTGTTTGGGAAACAGTACGCTTCGCAAGAGAAGCAGGGTATGATGGTACATATTATTTTATGGCTGAAGCCAAGGAGCCAGTTGAGCAATCTGTCGCCCATGGTTTGATGCCTATGATTCCCATCTTGGAACATCCGAGTAAAAGGTTTAAAAGTACAAAGAATATTTCGATGAATTTTCAATTGGTGTTGAAGTGGGGCGCAGTGTCTTTATTGGATTTAACATGGAGCCTGCTTCTGCTGACGCCATTGAGAAGTTTGGTGGCTGTGTTTTTCTCGAAAGAGAAGAAGCATTCATACGAATTGTTTCGTGAGGCAGATGTTGTGTTCGTAAAAGGTGGAGGTTTTATTCACAGTTATGGCGGAAAAACAGCATTGTATTATATTTATTTCCAGTTATATCATATATTCCTAGCACAGTCTCTTGGTAAGGATGTATACATTTGCCCAAATTCTTTTGGGCCGTTTGAGGGATGGGGGGTAAAGACTTTGGTAAAGCGGGCTTTTCGCAAAGCAAAGTTGGTCACTGCACGCGAAAAACGCTCATCATTGATGTGCCAGCGTTATTTGGGCATAGACGTAAAAGCTTATCCAGATTTTGGATTCTTCTTGCCAAATTCAGAAAACAATGACAAGAAGGCTTTTATGAAAGCGAATAACATCCCTCAGGGACGCAAGCTTGTGGCCATTACTGCACGTCCACATCGCTTCCCTAAAAGTAATAATCCGGAGCAAGCGTATAAAGACTTTGTTTTGTCGATTAGGAATTTTGCTGGTTGGCTTTATTCTGAAGGTCTGTTCCCTGTGTTCATTGAGCATGTTTATGCTATCAACGACCATGAAAACGACAGTTACTGCATAGATCATATATTGGAAGGAATGAAAGAAGGTCATTATGCTTACTTCTCGGATAGAACGATAAATTGTCAAGAGCTTAAACGCATCTACGGATATTTTGACTATATTGTAGGAACACGTTTCCATTCTATGATATTCGCGATGAGCAACCTTGTGCCAGGTATTGCCATTACATACGTTGGGAACAAGGGTGAAGGTATTATGGAAGATATGGGGATGGAAGATTATTACATTAAAATAGACGATGTCACATTTGACAAATTAAAAGAGAAATTCTTGATGTTACAGAACACGAAAGATGTTCAAATAAGGAAGATCAAATCTTTCATTGACTCTGCTATTAGCAAACGCCAATCACTAATTGAAAGTATCCAAGGATGAAAAAAATTAAGATTCTTCTGATAACGTCTATGCCATGGCGAGAAGACAATAACATAGGAAACTCTTACAGTAATCTGTTCGGAGATATAGACGAGTTTGAAATTGCACATATTTATTGCCGCGATGGAATGCCATATAACTCCAAAGTGAAGAAATACTATCAGATTACCGAAAGTCGTTTATTTAAAAACATTTTAAAACGTTCTGTTGCTGTTGGTAAGAGTTTCGAAATGGATGCTAGCGACAATGCTAAAGACAGCGAACCTCAGTCTAAAGCCATGAACAAGGTACGCATATTGAGGTGGGAACTGTTTTTCGTGATGCGTGACATAATTTGGTTCTGTGGGCGATGGAAAGACGAAAAGTTGTATAAATTCATAGAGGATTTCAAACCTGATTTGATTTTTGGTACCCTAACCTACATGAGTAACATCAACCGAATGATGGTAGATTTGCACAAGCGTTACAATTTGCCATTGGTGTTATATTCGTGGGACGATGTTTATTCATGGAACCATTTTTCTTGGAATCCTCTATTTATTATTCGCAAATTGTATAATCGCCATTACATACGAAAAAGTGTCGCAGAAAGTTGTTTGATGTATACCATAACAAAAGAAATGCAGAAAGAATACGGTTCGTATTTTAATAGAGAATGCAAATTACTTTATAAGGGTTACGACTTTAAGGGAGAACCAACATTAAAAGTAGCAACAAAGCCTTATCGTTTGGTGTTTATGGGTAACATTGGTGCCGGCCGTTGGAAAGCTTTGGTTCAGTTGGCCAAAGCCTTGGAAACAATTAATGCCAACGGCACAACAGCATTCCTTGATATTTACACGCTCTCGCCTACTTCGAGCGAAATGGTAAAGGCAATGAATATAGAGGGAACAGCTCGATTGAATAAAGCCGTCCCTCAAAACGAGGTTATGAAAACACAACAATCAGCCGATATTTTGGTACATGTTGAGCCTCTAAACAAAAGAGACGCTTCTTTTTATCGGTTGTCCTTTAGTACAAAACTTGTCGATTATATGTACAACGCTAGATGTATCTTGGGTATTGGACTCAAAACGTCAACACTTTCGTACATAGAAGACAACAATGCAGGAGTTGTGGTAAACGACTTCTCGAAAACCAAAGCCGTACTTGAATCACTTTTCAACAATCCTAAATCAATCACAGACTATGGACGCAACGCTTGGAATTGTGGAAAAAGAAATCATGAAAAAGAGAAAATAAAAGCCATGTTAGTAGAGGACTTGACTGAAATTGCAACTAATGGTTCACTTGTGTCAATCAAAGGTGTTTAACAAAATACTCGGCAAAAGGAATACTGAGGCTAAAATTTACATATTTTAATAAAAGTACTACTCATAACAGAGAATGTAAGACATTTCACATAAAGGATGACGGCATGAAAATTATGCATATTGGCCAAATGATTGGAGGCCTTGATGTTTACATCCGCAACACAGTGATGTACACAAACAATAGTTTTGAGTTTGTTATCGTTCATGGCAGAGACGATAAGCACACTTCTGTAATAAAGGAAGGCGAACCTGTTCGAGAGATAGGAATCAGCCTATACCGTGAAATAAATCCATGGAGAGACGTTATTGGCTTGGTAGAGGCTATTAAGGCTATCCACAAGGAAAAGCCAGACTTGATTCATTGTCATAGTGCCAAGGGGGGAATGATTGGACGTATTGCTGGTTGGCTGACAAATACGAGAACTCTGTATACCCCACATGCGTTTTCCTATCTTTCAACTCCTTCAGCCTTGAAACGTAAAATTTATTTGTGGCTTGAAAGATTGACGCGCTTTAATGCCATATTGTTGGCATGTTCGAACTCGGAACGTGAGCTCGGGATAAGGATTATACATTATAAACAAAACAAAGCGCAAGCATGGAACAATGCCGTGCCTGACGCTTTAGCTCAAATCAACAGCCATGCCTGAAATTAAAAGAGACTATATTTGTTATATCGGTCGCCCGTCATATCAGAAAAACACGCTTTTTCTCGTGGATGTTATCTATGGCGTGTGCAAGAGTCATCCCGAGGCGCATTTCAAGTTATTGGGTGTTGGGTATTATTCACCCGACTTGGATTGTTTACAGCAAAAAATAAAACGATTGAATTTAACGGAGCATATTGACCTGCTCCCGTGGCTTAGTCATGAAGAGACACTAGAGTATGTTTCCAATTCGTTGTTTTACTTGACTGTCGCACGCTATGAAGGCTTGCCTTTGGCTGTAATTGAGGCCATGTCGCTTGGTAAAGCCGTTGTGGCGTCCTCTGTGACAGGTAATGTCGACTGTGTACAAGATGGGATAAACGGGAGGTTACTACCGCTCGAAGTGTCTGCATTTGTGGATGCCATTTGCGATTTGCTAGACAATCCCTCCCAATGCGCATTATTTGGAAACAATTCAAGAAGGCTATTTGAAGAGAGTTTTCTAATATCAAATAGAATTCATGAACTTGAAAGAATATATGAAAATGAGGGCAAAAAGCGAAAGAAAAAATTAAGGCTATAGTATTAAAGTTTTGGCTTTATATCCTTTTGGAGAAGCCCCACTTGAGGTAATGCTTGTAGGCTAAACTATGGTAAAAAATCCAATAAGCCAACACGAAATAATGAAAATAGTATATTAATAAGAGTTATGAGAAAAGTAGCATTGATTACTGGTGTTACCGGTCAGGACGGTTCTTACCTGTCTGAATTTTTGATGTCAAAAGGTTATGATGTGCATGGAATTATCCGTCGCTCGTCGGTGGACTACAGGGAAAGGATTGCCCATTTGGAAGGCCAGCCCAACTTCCACCTCCATTTTGCCGACTTGGGTGACTCCATGTCGATTGTTAAGGTGGTGGACAAGGTGAAACCTACCGAGATTTATAACCTTGCCGCACAGAGCCATGTACAGGTGAGCTTTGACTCGCCTGAGTTCACCGCAGATGTGGACGCCACGGGCGTGCTCCGCGTGCTGGAGGCCGTGCGTGCCTGCCATCTGGAGGACACATGCCGCATTTATCAGGCTTCCACCTCTGAGCTTTATGGCAAGGTGGAGGAAGTTCCTCAGAACGAGAATACGCCGTTCCACCCTTATAGTCCTTATGCCGTGGCCAAGCTTTATGGTTACTGGATTGTGAAAGAGTATCGTGAGGCTTACAATATGTTCTGCTGCTCGGGCATTCTGTTCAACCATGAGAGTGAGCGTCGGGGCGAGACTTTCGTTACGCGAAAGATTACACTTGCTGCAGCACGCATTGCACAGGGGAAGCAGGAGAAGCTCTATCTTGGCAACCTTTCGTCGCTTCGCGACTGGGGCTATGCCAAGGATTATGTGGAGTGCATGTGGCTAATTCTGCAGCATGAGAATCCTGAAGATTTCGTGATTGCCACAGGAGTTCAGCACAGTGTACGTGAGTTCTGTCAACTGGCATTCCGTTATGCAGGCATTGAACTTGAGTTTGAGGGCGAGGGCGAAAACGAGAAGGGCATCTGTGTGTCCGGTCCCGAGAACCTTGTTGGCAAAACACTTGTTGAGGTATCGAAGGACTTCTATCGCCCGACTGACGTTGTGAACCTCTGGGGGGATCCCACCAAGGCGAAGGCAAAACTCGGTTGGAATCCACAGAAGACATCTTTCGAGGAACTTGTGCGCATCATGGTGGATTATGACATGCACAAGGTGGCAGCTGAGGATGCGAGCGAGAAGGTACGCAAGATGAACCTTGCCGAATATCTTGAGAAGGGTATTGTAAAATAACAAATCTTTGTTCCGTCGGATTTGCAGTCCGGCGGAACTTTGCATTAATGCATTATGGAAAAGAACGCAAAGATATATGTTGCCGGCCACCGTGGAATGGTTGGCTCGGCCATTGTGCGTGAGCTGGAGCGTCAGGGATATACAAACATAATCACTCGCACGCACAAGGAACTTGACCTGACAAGGCAGGAGGCCGTGGAGGCTTTCTTCGCTGATGAGAAGCCAGAGTATGTGTTTCTCGCCGCTGCCAAGGTGGGCGGCATCGTTGCCAATGAGTCTGCGCTGGCGGATTTCATGTATGACAACATGATTCTTGAGATGAATGTGATTCATTCTGCTTGGAACAACGGTTGCAAGAAGTTGGAGTTTCTTGGTTCGTCGTGCATTTATCCTCGCATGGCACCGCAGCCAATGAAAGAGAGTTGCCTGCTCACTGGTGAGCTGGAGAAAACCAATGAAGCATATGCTCTGGCGAAGATTAGCGGACTTAAGTATTGCGAGTTTCTGAACCGTCAGTACGGTACCGACTATATCAGCGTGATGCCTACCAACCTCTATGGTCCGAACGACAATTACCACCCCGAACACAGCCACGTGCTGCCAGCACTTATCCGCCGATTCCACGAGGCAAAGGAGGCTGGTGCAAAGAGCGTTACCTGCTGGGGCGACGGTTCTCCGTTGCGTGAGTTTCTGTATGTAGACGACCTTGCGAATCTCTGTGTGTTCCTGATGAACAACTACAGCGGAAACGAGACCGTCAATGCCGGTACAGGCAAGGAGCTCACTATCAAGGCTCTGACGGAACTGGTGGCAAAGGTTGTTGGCTACGATGGTGAAATCCGTTGGGACACTACGCGGCCAAACGGTACGCCACGCAAACTTCTCGACGTATCAAAAGCCACAGCCTTGGGCTGGACATATAAGACGGAGCTCGAAGACGGCATCCGCCTTGCATATCATGACTTCCTAACTAATCCTATGAGGGCAGAAAGGTAATATAAATATGCAACTTGTTCTTTTATCCGGCGGCTCAGGCAAACGCCTGTGGCCGCTTTCAAACGATTCTTATTCAAAGCAGTTTCTGCGTCTCCTGCCTGCACCAGACGGTGGCGAAGAGTCGATGGTTCAGCGGGTAGTGCGCCAGATAAAATCGTCTGCGCTTGGGGCAGACATAACGATAGCTACCGGCGAGTCTCAACGTGATGCCATTAGCTGCCAGCTTGGTGATACCGTGGGTGTTGTGACGGAACCCGAACGCCGCGACACTTTCCCTGCAATTGCTTTGGCATGCCTTTATCTTTCCAAGCAAAAAGGTTGTGCTGCCGACGAACCGGTGGTCGTTATGCCAAGTGATCCATATATTGATGATAGCTATTTCGATGCTATTGGCCGGATGGTTGAGGCTGTGAAGGGTGATGTAGCCAATCTGGTGCTCATGGGAATCCGTCCTGATTATCCTTCCACTAAATTTGGTTATATTGTACCAGAGGCGGCTTCCGGCAGCAATGTAGCCGACGCGATGAGGGTGAAGCGTTTCACGGAGAAGCCTACAGCGGAGAAAGCCGTTGAACTTATATCTCTGGAAGCCTTATGGAATGGGGGTGTATTTGCTTTCCGACTTGGTTACCTTCTTGAAATTATTTCCAAATATGTGGACTGTGGCCATAGCTTTGATGAGTTGCGTTCGTGCTATTCTTGTTTTCCGAAGATTAGTTTCGATTATGAGGTGGCTGAAAAGGCAGACTCTGTTGCTGTTGTGCCATTTGCCGGGGTATGGAAGGATCTTGGCACATGGAATGCATTAAGCGAGGTTCTTGGCAGTAGCACTATCGGTAAATCTACACTCGACTCGGCTTCTGTAAATACTCATGTGGTAAACAGACTCGGTATACCGTGTCTTTGTATTGGGGCCAAGAACTTGGTTGTTGCTGCCAGTCCTGACGGAATTCTCGTTGCAGACAAGGACTGCTGTGAGTCAATCAAGCCTTATGTTGAGCGCCTGTGTGCACGCCCGATGTTTGAGGAGCGCCGCTGGGGAACATATAAGGTGCTTGAACACCATAATGGTGGAGAATCAAACTCCGATACGCTTGTTAAGCACATTTTCCTCAATGCGGGTAAAAACATTAGCTATCAAGCCCATAACCATCGCTCAGAGGTTTGGACATTTATTGAAGGCGAGGGCGAACTGATGCTTGATGGTGAGGTAACAATGGTTCGTAGGGGTGATGTTGTCAATATTGCAGTCGGGCAAAAGCACGCCGTACGGGCGGTGACAGATCTTCGTTTTGTTGAAGTGCAACTAGGCTCTCCTCTTATTGAAGAGGATATTGTGAGATATGAGATGTCTTGGCCTGTTAATCATGGTTGATGCTCTCAATCTGTGAGATAAACTCCGAATCAATCATGCAGTCCAGAACACGTCTATTATATCGTTGTCCAGACAGGTTGTTTGCTGTGCCGATGGCTTTGTTGGGCTACGTCGCGACATTTGTGTAAGCGTGTTTCCGCTGTGAATGGGCCTTGTATTAATGTGTTAATAACCATGCGGCTGTAATGAGCAGTATTGGGCTTATTGTGACAATTCTACGTGGCAAAGGCAAAATGAAGAGGTTGTTCATGGTGTGTGAGACTATGCAGTACATTGGCATTGTCGTTTTGTCGTGTTTTTTCGCTTTGTTACTATTGGGTAGTGGAAAGAGAATGAGCTAGTCTGCAATGATAAATTCGTTTAATGCTTTTGTAGACTCTATTTGAAATAATGTTATCTGTATTCACTGTAATAGCTGAGGTTATTTAGGGTAATAATGCAACAGTATGACGTAATGGGTTTCCGATGTATTCAGTAAATGAATACAATAACGTTAATCCTCACAGCCAGGTGGCTTATTATTAAGCCACCTGGCTGTTTTTCTATACTATTGTTTGAGACATCCGAAAAGCACAGGGTAATTTTTGTTGATGTTATATCCGGCTTGCCCATATCCAAGTAATCCCCAGAAAAAATACTTTATTGTAAAATAACGTGAGTTCGACGAATTCAAAACAAAGCAAGCTGTGTGTCAAATGTACGTT
>ERZ838577.4723-NODE-4723-length-11026-cov-4.936742_pt1 | contig 11026 bp, 9 predicted proteins | sample MGYA00519682_ERZ838577 | MGnify/ENA primary metagenome ERZ838577 (study PRJEB31850, sample SAMEA3708838) | human gut metagenome | biome: human gut; feature: human-associated habitat; material: faeces | place: China | collected 2014 ...
AGAAGTAAAGCGTAACTCGCTACAAGCATGGATATTAGCTGCACGTCCCAAAACTTACTGGATGAATACCGTAAAACTCTGAAAGCCTTTTACGGAGTATTGAAAAGTGCCGACCGCTACCTACGTTTCGTCTTCCTCACAGGAGTAACGAAATTCTCACAAGTAAGTGTATTCAGTGACCTCAACCAATTGCAGGACATCACTTTATGGCCCGATTACGGAACCCTTTGCGGCATCACTCTTCAAGAATTATTGGATACCTTCCAGCCGGAAATCAAGATACTTGCAGCCAATAATTCCATTTCTTATGATGACGCGGTACAACGAATGACACGTCTCTACGATGGCTATCATTTTTGCATTAATTCAGTAGGTATCTTCAACCCGTTCAGTGTACTGAATGTCCTGAAATCAAAAGTGTTCGACAATTACTGGTTCCAGACCGGCACACCGACTTTCCTCGTCGAGATGCTGCAAGAAACCGAATACGACCTGCGTACTTTGCTTGACGGGATCGAAGCACCGTCTTCCATGTTCTCCGAATATCGTGTAGATTCCAATAATCCGATTCCGTTGATTTACCAAAGTGGCTATCTGACGATAAAAGATTTCGATAGGGAATTTGGTAACTATCTATTGCAATTTCCTAATGATGAAGTCCGCTACGGCTTCATTAATTTCCTGGTTCCATTTTACACCGGAGTGAGAAACAGTGACCAAGGATTTTACATCGGCAAGTTTGTACAAGAACTTCGTTCGGGAGACTACGATGCCTTTCTCACCCGCCTGCAAGCCTTCTTTGCCGATTTCAACTACGAATTGAACGAGCAGACAGAGCGTCACTACCAAGTGGTTTTCTATATTGTCTTCAAACTTATGGGACAGTTCACCGATGCCGAAGTACGCAGCGCCCGCGGTCGTGCAGATGCCGTAGTGAAAACACCTAAATATATCTATGTCTTCGAATTCAAGCTGCATGACACGGCAGAAGCGGCATTGAAGCAGATCGACGATAAAGGCTATCTGATACCGTATCAGGCAGACGGACGTGAAGTGATAAAGATCGGGGTGGAGTTCAGTGCGGAAAAACGCAATATCAGTCGCTGGCTGGTGTGAACAGATAAAGTTAACGTGAGTTCGATATAAATCAATAAATATATCATTGCAAAATAGGCACATAGCGATAAAAGTATTAAATTTATAGTGACAAATTATAACATTTAAACGATTACCGCTATGTTTTCAGAGGCTAAAGTTACAGAGATTTATTGTATGGCAGATGATTTTTGCAAGGAATTTACATTGCAACAGAAAAAATATATGATTGAAGACAAAGGACATAAGCATCGCAACAAGCCGAACCGTATGAACGATGCGGAAGTTATGGTAATTCTCATCCTGTTTCATTCCGGTGGATTTCGATGTTTTAAACATTATTACAAAGAGTACGTCTGCAAACATTTGAGAGGCTTGTTCCCCCGATGTGTGTCTTATAATCGTTTTGTGGAACTGGAAAAAGAAATACTTCTTCCTCTGACCATTTTCATCAAAAAGGTTCTGCTAGGCAGTTGTACCGGTATCAGTTTTGTCGATTCCACTCCCTTACGTGTCTGCCGTAACCAACGAATATTGATTCACAAGACTTTCGAAGGACTTGCCGAGCGTGGAAGATGCTCTATGGGATGGTTCTTCGGATTCAAGCTGCATCTGATAATCAATGATAAAGGAGAGATCCTCAATTTTATGTTTACTCCCGGCAATGTGGATGACAGGGAACCATTGAAACAAGGAAAGTTTCTGGAAAACATAAAGGGAAAATTGTATGCGGACAAGGGATATATCGGTCAGACTTTGTTCGAGAACCTCTTTCTTAATGGTATACAGACGATTACTAAGGTCAAGAATAATATGAAGAACTCCTTGATGAGTATCGCTGATAAGATATTGCTTAGGAAAAGAGCTCTGATTGAAACTGTTAATGACGAATTGAAGAACATTGCACAGATTGAACACTCCAGACACCGTTCATTCAATAACTTCATTGCAAATGCATTGTCAGCGATAGCAGCCTATTGTTTCTTTGAAAAGAAACCCGCCATTGATGTGAAATTTGTCAATGACGGGCAACTGGCTATGTTCTGATTATATCGAACTCACGTTAAATTATAAATGCTAGTTTTTATCAGTCAGGTCTGTAATCATCCAAATACGGAGTATTCGTATACAATATGTTATCCTTTTGTTATCCTATTGCCAGGTATTAACATCTGGCATTTCAGGTATTAATGGTTAGAGAAATAGCTATTAACATTTGAGGAAATAGCTGTTAACAGGTATCAGCAAGCTTTCCGCAGGCGGCGGATGAGAAATTTTCAAGGTTTCGGTGTTTTTCTTGAATTTTTGCATGGCATATCCGTTTTTAATTTATATTTTTGAAACGTTTTCTATTAATCAATGGGACAAAGATAGAATATTTTTCATAAATAAAACATCAATTTTCATTTTTAATCTTAACTATTTTACAAGTCATTGATTATAAACATATAGTAAACACGTTTTTTTAGTCAGCCATTTTATAGCTGCCATTTATAAATCCGGGATTAGTCTTTTAAATAAAAAAACAGAATGGATACAAATTTGGATGTATTAGGTATCATCAAGCGTGCCAAACAGGCGTTAAACCTGAAAAGAGACAGCGAACTAGCTGAATATCTGGGAGTTTCGAGAGCTACAGTCACCAATTGGGGCGCACGAAACAGCATCGATTTCCGCTTGTTGCTCGACAAATTGGGGGACAAGGTGGACTACAACTGGCTATTATTAGGAAAAGGGAATCCGAAACATCAGCCGAGACATTGCGAAAGCGAACTGGTAAAAGGAGAAGTGGAGATTATACACAATCCGAAAACAGCGGAACCGACAGATGACCGCAGCGTCATGTTGTACGATATCACAGCGGCAGCCAATCTGAAAACATTATTCACCAACAAACAGCAGTATGCACTGGGGAAGATATTGATTCCCAATATATCCGTCTGCGACGGGGCGGTCTACGTCAACGGAGACAGCATGTACCCTATATTGAAATCGGGAGACATTATCGGATATAAAGAAATCAGCAGTTTCGATAATGTCATTTACGGGGAAATATACCTGGTGTCGTTTATGATTGACGGAGACGAGTATCTGGCAGTAAAATACGTAAACCGTTCGGAGCAAGAAGGTCATCTCAAACTGGTGAGTTACAACACACACCACGAACCGATGGATATTCCATTCGCGTCCATCAACGCAATGGCGATTGTGAAGTTCTCCATCAGGAGACACATGATGATGTAAGTTTCACCACCGAGGACGCAGAGGACACAGAGGAACACTGTTTTTTTATATTAATCCTCAAAGCCCCCACAGGATGTGTTGTATAAGCGCAGTTGCCACATACCGTACAGGCAGTCACAACTACAAGACAGCCACGACTATGAGAATAAGACCTCTGCGTCCTCTGTGGTGAATCAGATTTCTTCCCCTTTCAGCGTAGCCGAACTAGCCTCCGTGACACGCACATTGACGAAATCACCGACACGATGCGTACCTCTGTCGAACACCACCACACGGTTTTGTTCCGTACGGCCGAACAGCTGATCGCGCGAACGCTTGGAAACACCTTCCACAAGCACTTCATACGTCTTTCCGATGCAACGCTGGTTGGATTCGGCAGACAGACGGTTCTGTAAAGCGATAATCTCATTCAGGCGGCGGACTTTCACCTCTTCGGGCACATTATCTTCAAGATGTTTGGAAGCATACGTTCCCGGACGCTCGGAATATTTAAACATGAAAGCAGCATCGTACCCACACGCTTCCATCAGCGAAAGCGACATGGCATGATCTTCTTCCGTTTCAGAATGAAAACCGGAGAAAATATCGGTAGTCAGCCCGCAATCGGGGATGATGCGTTTGATAGCTGCCACCCGGTCCAGATACCATTCACGGGTATACTTACGATTCATCAGTTTCAGGATGCGGGAACTACCGCTCTGCACAGGCAGATGAATATGTTTACATACATTCGGCACTTGCGCAATCACCTCCAACGTTTCGTCACTCATATCCTTCGGATGGGAAGTCGTGAAACGAATACGTACCCCCGGAGCGGCTTCGGCCACTGTTCGGAGCAACATCGGGAAGGTAACCACTTCTCCTGTCGGTCTCTCAAAACGGTATGAGTTGACATTTTGCCCCAACAGGGTGACTTCTTTATAACCTTTTGCCACCAAGTCCGCCACTTCATTGAGGATGCTTTCCACGTCACGGCTACGCTCACGTCCGCGAGTATAGGGAACGATGCAATAAGTGCAGAAATTGTTGCAACCACGCATAATGGACACAAAGCCGGAAATATGATTGCCACAGATACGCGACGGAATCACATCCCGATAAGTTTCGGTAGTAGAAAGCTCCACATTGATTGCTTTCTCGCCAGTCTCTACGGCAGCAATCAAATCGGGCAACGTCAGGTAAGCATCCGGACCGACTACCAGATCGACATGATGATTCGTTATCAGATCATCCTTTACCCGTTCGGCCATACAGCCCAGTACACCCACAATCAGGCGCTTTTTCTTTTTCTTCAGCGAGTGGAAAAACTCCAGGCGGTTCAGAATCTTCTGCTCCGCATTGTCGCGGATAGAACAAGTGTTCATAAACACAGCGTCAGCCTCTTCCAGCGTTTCAGCTACGGAATATCCCGCCATTTGCATCACCGATGCAATCACCTCACTGTCGGCTACGTTCATCTGGCAGCCGTATGTTTCGATAAACAACTTCTTGTTGTCATCAGTCATTTCAGTTGCGGATTTAAAGTCCGCTCCCGTTAATTCGTTCATACTCAAATCTTAGTTTAAAAATTCGGATGCAAAGATACGGCTTCACTTTCAATAAGTAGTTAATTGACACAGAAATAACGCAAAAATTGATGATTTGGCAAGCAAATTTGTAATTTATGTTAAGAGGATAAACATTTTCCATCCATATACTTGGCAAATTTAAATTTATTTTTCACATTTGTGCAATGAAAGAAACATTAGATTTTTTCATAGTTAAGGTTTAGGTTAAAAAAATTAAGGGGAGCTGTGAAGCTGCCCTTTTTTCATGCCCAAATGTTAGTTCAAACCAGATAAAATGCCTACCTTTGGCGGATAACTATTTAGATGTGAAGCACAATGGAAGATTTTTTGAAATTTCTCTTGATAGCAGGCGTCATTCTTGTGGGAATATTCAAAGAGCTGAATAAAAACAGCAAGGCAAAAAAGGCTAAAGCCAAGCACCACGTTCCCCCAATGCCATCTCCGGTTGAAGTAAACCCCGATACCGCTCCTATGCCCGAAGCTTGGGGCAGGCCCAAATCCCTGGAAGAACTGTTCCAGCCGATTCTTCGCGAGCAACCGGTCGCCAAACAACCTTCCAAACAGCAAACTTCGAAACAGAAAAAGAAAAAAGAAGAAGTATCCGTGGCTGCATCCCTCGCGAACAGTGTCGCACAGGATGAACAAAACAGTCGGCAAGGTGCTCACTATAATACTCCTCACGACTCACCCGACAATAAAGAAGACTTTACGATTCATTCGGCAGAAGAAGCACGCCGAGCCATTATCTGGGGAGAAATACTTCAACGGAAATACTGACCGACAGTCGGAGGAGACTTCTTTTAAGTATTAAGTATTAAACATGGAGTATCAGGTGTCAACCTGTATACATACATTTTGAGCGAATTTTCAACTAATTAGATATCAACTGTATTTAACACGAAATTTACTATTTATGTCACTCAATCGTATTTCGGCAGCGGAAGCTGCAAGCCTGATCAAACATGGCTACAACATCGGCCTTAGCGGATTTACTCCCGCCGGAACGGCCAAGGCTGTAACAGCCGAACTCGCAAAAATTGCTGAAGCAGAACATGCGAAAGGAAACCCGTTTCAAGTAGGAATTTTTACAGGAGCATCGACAGGAGAGTCCTGCGACGGCGTACTGTCACGTGCCAAAGCGATCCGCTACCGCGCCCCTTATACTACCAACTCTGATTTCCGCAAAGCTGTGAACAACGGAGAGATTGCCTACAACGACATACACCTCTCACAAATGGCACAGGAAGTGCGCTACGGATTCATGGGCAAAGTGAACGTAGCCATCATCGAAGCCTGTGAAGTGACTCCGGACGGAAAGATTTATCTGACTGCTGCCGGTGGTATCGCTCCGACCATCTGCCGTCTGGCCGACCAGATCATCGTAGAGTTGAACAGCGCACACAGCAAATCCTGTATGGGTCTGCATGACGTGTACGAACCGCTCGACCCGCCTTACCGCCGCGAGATCCCTATCTATAAACCGAGTGACCGCATCGGACTGCCTTACGTTCAGGTAGACCCGAAAAAGATTATAGGCGTAGTAGAAACCAACTGGCCGGACGAAGCCCGTTCTTTCGCCGCTGCCGATCCGTTGACCGACAAAATCGGACAGAATGTTGCCGACTTCCTCGCTGCCGACATGAAACGCGGCATCATTCCGTCTACTTTCTTACCCTTGCAATCGGGTGTAGGAAACATCGCCAACGCCGTACTCGGTGCATTGGGACGTGATAAAACGATTCCTCCATTCGAAATGTACACAGAGGTAATACAGAACTCCGTGATCGGACTGATTCGCGAAGGACGTATCAAATTTGGTAGTGCCTGCTCACTGACTGTAACAAACGACTGTCTGGAAGGCATTTACAACGATATGGATTTCTTCCGCGATAAATTGGTTCTCCGTCCGTCGGAAATCTCAAACAGCCCGGAAATAGTACGTCGTCTCGGTATCATTTCTATCAATACAGCCATCGAAGTCGACCTGTACGGCAACGTAAACTCTACCCATATCGGCGGAACAAAAATGATGAACGGTATCGGTGGTTCGGGAGACTTTACCCGCAACGCTTACATCTCTATCTTCACTTGTCCGTCTGTGGCTAAGGAAGGTAAGATCAGTGCAATCGTACCGATGGTATCCCACCACGACCACACGGAGCACGATGTTAACATCGTTATCACCGAGCAAGGTGTTGCCGATCTTCGTGGCAAGAGTCCGAAAGAACGTGCACAAGCCATCATCGAAAACTGTGCTCATCCTGACTACAAAGAGCTTCTTTGGGATTACCTCAAACTGGCCGGCAACCGCGCGCAGACTCCACACGCTATTCAGGCTGCACTTGGCATGCACGCAGAGCTGGCTAAAAGCGGCGATATGAAGAATACAAATTGGGCTGAATACGCCAAGTAAATAGAATATAGGATTTACAATATTCGATTCTAAACAAGTATAATTGTATTCTCTGGTAAACAAAATCCAACGATTTTTGCTTATTAGAGAATACAATTATCTTTTTATAGAAAAATCAATAAGTTATAGAAGAATCAATAAGCCCTCCATGGAGAGTAGATACTTAGCCTTTGACAACATAGAAATCGGGTTCAACAACGAAATTCCACTTGGGTTGTTTTTGGGGGTGTCAAAACACTTTTCTTTAGGAAAGTGCTTCTGCTGTACATAGCTGTAGCAGGGGTAAGTCTTTCAATTTGGATATTATGACACCATCTATTTCCCGATAATCACCTCACACACCTTATCCTGAAACGCCCGTGCCTTAGCTGCCGAAAGCACATTCTGGTTCATAATGGCAAAGGCTACTTCATGTCCGTTTTTCATCTTCAGATAGCCCGCGAGCGCATTTATTGCCGTAAACGAGCCTGTTTTGGCATGAACATTCCGGAAGGCAGGAGTACCTTTCATCCGGAATTTCAATGTTCCGTCCACTCCGCCAATGGGAAGAGATTTATATAACATCTGAAACACCTCTGTTTGCGAGTACGCATATTTTAGAAAATCCACCAGCAGGGCAGGAGAGAGGTAATTATAATTGGACAGTCCGCAACCGTCGGCAATCTTATAGTCTTTCGGGTCATGCCCCAGGCGACGGATCAATTTCATAATCTCGACAATACCATCTTCGGCAGCCACTTGCTTCTTTCCCGTAGCCTGGGCTCCTAAGCGACAGAGCAATGCTTCCGCATTGAGATTATCACTCTCTTTCATCAACTGGTTCAGCACTTTCTGCACGGGAGTATTCCAGCAAGCCATCCGTTCTACAGTCACACTATCGCGAGGCAATTCGGCAAAGCCATACGACTGGGGAGTCGTGATTCCTTTCCCACGAAGACGCTCCAGGAAAGTATGCATAAAAAAACGGGGAGAGTCGTAGATGTTGACATCATCCTTTCGAATCGAAGTGACATTTCCCGAAACAAGGAGATTGTTTCCATTCGTCAGCCAGTCTCTCGTGAAAGAGAATCTTCCGGCAGAAGAGGTACGTGTTTTCGTCTGATTCGTCACTGTATAATAGGAAGACAGAGGCTGGCAGGAAACACTTGCCGTATCGCCCTGCACTGTAGAAGGAACGACAGAAACCTGTACAGTCCCCTTGCAAAACATCAATGGAGAGAGATAAGGCTGATAGCCCGCAGGAGTATCGTCCCATACCCATCCACTACCCCAATAAAGAGAGTCTTTCATCGAAACATCGCCGTACACCTGTCCGTTAATCACCGAAAAAGGGAAAGTGATTACCTCTTCTATCAATGAATCCATCGACTGGCTGTTAAATTCAGGATCGAAGCCGCCTACCACATACAGGTTGCCTTGCAAAGTATCATGTTCTATCACGCCATCGTGCCATACTTCCGTGCGGAAAGGTTCGGCAGCTTCGGGGCGGGAGAGTGCGGTAATAGCCGTCAGCAGCTTCATGGTAGAGGCAGGACGGGAAAGTTTCTCCGCACGATAGTTATAAAGCGATTTCTTAGCCGTCAGATCGTAGACGGATATGCCGACCTCGGATGCTTCGGGAAGCATCTTCTTGATAAGCGAATCTATCCGGGAAAAATTTTGTTGTCCCCAAAGTGGCAACAAACAAACTGAAAGGGCGACCAACAAAAGACTTTTTTTCATACAATACAGTTTATGACATCAACAAATGTACAATGACACATCACCATACAAACTATTGCCAATAAGGCCGGAGTGATTATATATTTTCTCATCATATATTCGATTTTATCAGTGAGATACCCACATCAATGAACGATCACAGATATCGGAATCCCTTTATAACACTTCCCGGAAAATCTCTCCTACCGTAGGATGCGGGAAAACAATCTTTTTCCATTGCGCTGCCGTCAATCCGAGCTCAATGGCAGTGCCCGCAAGAGTGATAATCTCCGAAGCCGGATTGCCCAACACATGAGAGCCAATCACCCGCTGCTGTTCATCCAACAATACTTTGCAGACTCCGTTCACGCCCTCATTCTCCGCCACAAAACGACCGGAGTAAGCCATCGGAAATTTGATAACCTGATAAGTGATACCTTTTGCCAACGCCGATTCCTCCGTTTCACCCACTCCGGCAATCTCCGGATTGGTATAGACTACGCCCGGAATAGCCCGATAACTCATGGCATCTTCCTTTCCCAAGATGGAATGTACGGCAACTTCCGCTTCACGAACAGCCGTATGGGCGAGCAAAGAGAATCCTGTCAGGTCACCACAAACATACACGCCCGGCACAGAAGTCTGCATCTTTTCATTAACTCTGATAGCGCCACGCTCTGTCTTCTCCAAATTCAGGTTTTCGAGCCCGAAACCTTTCGCCACCGGGCGACGGCCGACACTCATCAACAGCTTCTCTGCAATGACACTGCCGTTTCCCTCCGCGTTCTCATAAGAAACAACAGCCCCTTCTTCCGTTTGCGACAAGCCGACCACTCTCGTACTAAGCAGGAATTTAATACCTCGTTTTGTATATTCCGCACGGAGCAAAGCGGAAAGCTCCTTATCCATTCCACCCAGGATTTCGTCCATCATCTCAACCACCGTCACTTGTACTCCCAAACTATTGAAGAACGACGCAAACTCCATACCGATTACCCCGCCACCAACAATAGCCAAAGAAGCTGGCAATTCTTTACTGTCCAAAGCATCCCTGTGCGTCCAGTAGTTCACCGCGTCCACTCCCGGAATAGGGGGAATAAAGGTTTCCGAACCCGTACATAATATCAGATTCTCTCCTTCGTAAGTCTCTTCCCCGCAGCGAACCGTATTTTTATCAATGATCTGCGCTTCTCCCGATACGATTGTAACATTGTTGGCAGTCAGCTTCGCTTTCACTCCCAGCACCAGTTTACGCACTACCTTACTTTTACGCGCTATTATCTTAGGCAAATCGAAAGAGACTTCCGGGATATTGACTGCATACTTTGATGCATGTTTTGCACTGTCATAAGTCTTTGCCGAATACAATAATGTTTTCGTAGGAATACAGCCTTCATTCAGACAGACGCCACCCAGACTATTCTTTTCGATAAGCAATACGCTCAAACCACCTTTACCGGCAGCTTCGGCAGCCGTATATCCCGCAGGACCGCCACCGATGATAATCACTTGATATTTCATAGTATATAATCAGTTAATCTTTTCATTATTATCAAAACATGCTACGATTCATCCGCTTGAGAGTCTATAGAGTCTATTACCTCTGTGGCCTTTATTTTCTTTGCGAACATTCTCTTTTCGAGTAGTTCTGCAAATTCCAGTTCCTTGACAGGCATCACCGAAACAAACTTCCCTTTTCCGTATTCTATCAAGATATAATCCGTCACCGAGAAACTACCGAACTTCATGGAATGGTATTTCCTGACTGTGGTGATTTCGGAAAGCGGAATTACCTTCTTACGAATAAAACGGCCGCGTGAAACCTCCAGGTTACCGTCTGTAGTCAACGTATAAGTAGTATGTATAATCTGTTCGATCACTACAATCAGCATCAGCATAAACAGTACCGCCACCAAGATATATTTGCACCACAATGCGCCAACAGCATTTACAGTAAGCACCACCAACAGGAAATATTGGTACCAGGCGATGCGCGCATGAAATA
>ERZ838577.4736-NODE-4736-length-11000-cov-6.342896_pt1 | contig 11000 bp, 13 predicted proteins | sample MGYA00519682_ERZ838577 | MGnify/ENA primary metagenome ERZ838577 (study PRJEB31850, sample SAMEA3708838) | human gut metagenome | biome: human gut; feature: human-associated habitat; material: faeces | place: China | collected 2014 ...
TGTCTCGTGTGGATTTGTTTCCGAAAATCGAGCTTAAAAATTCATTAAATCCCATTTGTGTATTATATTTATTATTATTTACTTAAGTTGAAAAAAGTGTGTTTTTACCGTATGGTAAGTGGAATTGAAGAACAGGCATTGGGAGCCCGTATCCTCATCGTATGAGCCAGTGTTGGTGCGATATGGCCTACACTTACAGGCGTGTCTATTATCTCCGGTTTTACCGAATTTCCAAAAAATACAAGTGGTGCCGGGATATGCGCACTACGAATTATTCTGTTTTCCGTCGGATTGGATTCATTGACAATTGTCCATCCCGGCAGCACTTCAATGAGCAGGTCTCCCGAACGTTTGCGGTGAAATCCGTTGCGTATCAGGTCTATTTCCGGTGTCCATGAGCCTAATAGCAGGCGTTGTGCCGAATATGCTTCGTTTACGCCACTAAATTGCATCAGGAAGTCGGCGGCTTTATTCTGTATTTCAGAAAGATCGAGTTGCTTTTTCTCTATCAGTTTGTGATTGAGATATATTTGCTGGTCATAATAAGCTTCTACATATTGTCCTTCGCCGTAAGTAGCCATCAAAAACATATTCAGCAGAGCTGCACAACGATTCAGGTGGAATTCTCCTCCGGGAATGCGGTAAAGTCCATGATCGGCCGATTCTGTGTCTACGTATCCGGTAGAAGTAATGCAGAAAAGTACATTTTGAAGTCCTATTTTCTTGTCGATCACATCCAGCAGGTGAGCAATACTGCGGTCCAGTCTTACGTATGTATCCTGCAATTCCATGGCACACTCCTGCGAGGTTTTATGGGCATAATTGCCGGCATAATACATCAGCGAAAGCATGTCCGGTACTTCATCTTTTCCTATGTTACTCTTATCCAGTAACTCTTCGGTCAGTAAGTTTACCTCGTCATTAACGAACGGACTGGCTATCAGTCTGCGGAACTTATTTCTCCGGTCATCATCAAATTTATATTTGAAAGGGGTGTCTCTCCATTCCGGTAGATAAATATATTTCTCCATGGGATGAACCGGTGTCCATGTCATATCTCCGATACGGAAATCAACAGCCTGACGATCATTATATTGGCTTACCCACCAGGGAAATTCTGTATAATAAGTGGTACTACACCATTTTCCGGTATTGGTATTCAGCCAGAAAGCACCGTTTCCGGTATGTCCTGCTGCAAATATGGCAGCATCACGGAAAGGGGCAATAGCGTATACCAGCCCTTTGTTGCGTGTAGCTATTTTAAGTTCATCGGCGATAGTGGAAGTGAGCAATAGGGCGGGAGAACTGCTCTCGTCTGTATAGTTTCCCATAAATGCCGGATCGTCCACACAGTTAATAGGGCGTAGTGTCGAAATATCCAACCATTGATTGGCGGTAATTCCGTTCATAGAAGGCGTTGTTCCGGTATAAATGGCAGCTATAGCCGAGGCGCGGTCTACTTTGCTGAAGTTATATTCCGCATTACGAAATACTTTGCCTTCTTTCCAGAGTCTTTTGAATCCTTTTTCGCCATATAGGGAGGAGAAAGCTTCCAAATAGTCTGTACGCAACTGATCAATGGTCAGGCCTACCACCAGTTTTGGAGTAGCAGGTAGCGGCTGAGCCTGTAGCCCGGTAATGGTAAGTACAGTAAGTATGGAAGTCAGTAATCCTTTCATTTCGTTTTTTTATAGGTCAAAATAAGATTGCTTGCTGAACGTATCAACAAACTGAGTGCCAAAGGTACGACAGCTAAATCAATTCTTTGCGGTATTACCGGAAAAAGCAGTATAAAAAGTGTTAAAACAATACAGTTTAGCATGTGGTACCAACATTTTCGTCCTTTTCTGGCAGCATTTACAATGATTGGCAGAAAGATAAGCTCTCCCGGATGGAATACAAAAAGCAGGTAATTGGAGCTGACAGCAGGATGTTCTGAAAACAGGGCGAGAAATGCAATAATACAACCGGCAATGCCTGCTGTGCCAAACAATATAAGATCAATTCCCCAAAGTCCTCTTTTCTTTCGGATACCATAGATGCTGGCACCTGTTACAATGATAAACAAAAGCAGCGCCGATCTCATTGGGGTGAATATATCCGCGATACTTATTGGGGCAGGTGATGAATTTTCGTCTTCACAATTGATAATTAGTTCTGTATCTGCCACCAGTGGCTTTTCATTCCCGTTATTCGTGATTTTTGCTGTTGCAAGTGCATTTTTCAGATAAAACGGAGCAAATACCATCTGTCGGCTTGTAATGGGGCGGTCTGCTTCGCTTCCGATGCAAAAGTCAATACCGAATTGTGCCCATGGATGTCCGTTGGTATATTGGTGTACAATGTCGCGGAATGATTTCGTGCCGTCTTTCTCCGGATAGTTGTAAATCACTTTTCCCTGTATACTTTCTTCTATTTTATCCCGTGGGCGGGTAGCGCAGTTATCGTAGAAAAAGTTATACCGGTATATCCGGTTTTCCGGCCGGCTGTTTTCTATCAGTAGCGCAAGGAGTTTTTGTTTTTCTTCCGGAGTCAGGTTGAGTGTTTGTTGCCATACGCTACGTCCATCGAGGATGTATTCGGCGGCGAACCGGTCATAGCTCATTCCTCCGAGAATGTAATCAGTCTGTCCCAGCGCAAAGCGAAAAATAAAGTTGGGTGCACCGAAGTTAAATATTCCGTAGTTAAATACCCAATCGATACCTTTAGACGGTTCTTCATACCGGATGGCAGTATGTCCGAAATAAGAATAAATCTCATCTCCGGGAGCACATGTCAGCAGACTAAGGCGAATAGCATCCGTGTTGTTAACAGGTGTTCCTTTCGCATAGGCTGTTATGCACAAAAGGAACAATATTACTATTGTTTTTATTTTTTTCATCATGAGGGTTTTAAGCAGATACCTTCATTTTTTTTGCAAAGGTAAGGATAAAAACCGAAAAACTAAATAGATCAATAGGCTTGCTATTAAAACAATCTTTCTTACCTTTGTACAAAGTGTTTAATCCGATCATTTTATGGAAAGAATTTATCCGATAGGTATACAGAATTTTGAGAAGATACGTAGAGACGGTTATATATACGTAGATAAGACTCGTTTTGTCTATCAACTGGCAAAAACCGGTTCATATTATTTTCTGAGCCGCCCGCGCCGGTTTGGCAAAAGCTTACTCATCTCCACGCTTCAGGCTTATTTTGAGGGAAAAAAAGACCTTTTCAAAGGACTTGCCATTGAGCAGTTGGAAAAAGACTGGACCGTTTATCCGGTGTTGCACCTGGATTTGAACGCCCGTAACTACGAGGATGAGAATTCGCTTCTCGAAGAACTGAATAAACACCTGGAGATTTGGGAACAACAGTATGGTAGCCCTTACGGTGACCGGGCACCGGAAGAAAGATTCTTTCATGTCATTCGGCTGGCTCATGAAAAAACGGGGCAACGGGTTGTTATTCTCGTGGATGAATACGACAAACCCATGCTTCAGGCCATAGAAAATGACGAGTTGCAACGGGTGTACCGCAATCAACTGAAACCTTTCTATGGTGTACTGAAAAGTATGGATGGCTATATCAAACTGGCCTTTCTCACCGGAGTAACCAAATTCGGCAAAGTGAGTGTCTTCAGTGATTTGAACAATCTGACCGATCTTTCGATGAATCCCAACTATGTGGAAATCTGCGGAATGACCGAACAGGAAATACATCAGTATTTTGAACCGGACATTCATACATTGGCCGAAAAAGAGAAACTATCCTATGAAGAGACCTGCGAATTGCTGAAAACCAATTACGACGGTTATCATTTCACCGAGAACTCTGTGGGGATATACAACCCTTTCAGCTTGCTCAATACCTTTTTCTCGATGCGCCCCGATAGCTACTGGTTTGCTACGGGTACTCCCAGTTACCTGGTATATCTGCTGCAAAGATATCATTACGACCTCTGGTACCTGGACAAGGAAGAGACCACTTCGGATGTCTTAGACAGCATTGATTCCCTATCCAAAAATCCGATTCCTGTGATTTACCAGAGCGGATACCTCACTATTAAGGGATACGACAAACGTTTTAAGATGTATTCTTTGGGCTTTCCCAATCAGGAAGTAAAAGAGGGTTTTTTTAAATACTTACTGCCTCATTATGCCAGTGTGTCAGAAACAGATACCACTTTTAATATTCAAAAGTTTGTGAATGAAGTAGAGCAGGGTGATTACGATTCCTTCCTCTCCCGCCTGCAAACCTTCTTCTGCAACATTCCCTATGAACTGGTGACCGACCTGGAGAAACATTATCAAAACGTACTCTTCATTGTTAGTAGCCTGATGGGCTTCTATGTCGACGCCGAATTTCATACCAACCGCGGACGGGTAGATCTGATTTTGAAAACCTCCGGCTATATTTACATCATGGAGTTTAAGCTGGATGGCACCGTCGAAGAAGCCATTCGGCAGATAGAGGAAAAAGGCTATGCCGAACCCTTTGCACATGATCCCCGCAAACTGATTAAACTGGCTGTAAACTTCAGTTCCGAAACCCGCAATATTGCGGAGTGGGAAGTAGTGTAAGTAAGATCGTACACTCCTGTATAACAAGATCGTACATTTTTGTATGACAAGAATGTACATTCTTATGGTGCAAGGTTGTACACTCTTGCCACATAAGAGTGTACAACCTTATAACCATTGATTATCAGCCACTTCTGAGTACTTTTATGAGATACTTCCCCGGCATCCCTATCTTTGCCCACGAAGTTTGCGCCAGCACCTTCCACACCGGATTACCTATCTCCCCATAATTCGACATTCGCAGAATGGCCTTTACATCTCCGACATCCGTCACCTTAATCCGTTCCAACGTCAGTAACAAACCCTCATAGTTGTGCGTCTTTTTGTTGAGCGCATATTCCGGAGGCGGAGGCAAAGCAGAATTCTCCTCCTCCTTCTTCTTCCTTTCTTCTACTTTACTTTCTTTTACTTTACTTTGTCTGAAAATGTCTGCATTTTCCGGACTCAACTCCATCTGAACGGGAAAAATGTTCGCATTTTCTGAGTTCGTACTCTCTTTCTGCTTACATTTTATCTCTTCCTCCTTACATTTCACCTCTTCCAACAGATAGGGTAATTTAGTTAAATCCCTCTTTCTCCGGCTGGTAGCCTCTAACCATACCCGCTGAATATCCACCGAGGTCAGTATACGATGCTTTTCATAGCTTTTCTTATCAAAAAATCCTTTTTCAATCAGTATACCGATTATACTGTCTACTTCTTCTTTCGTATATTCCCTTCCTAATTTATAGGCAAATATCTCACATTGTTCCTCATCCCATTGTATGTAATACCCCTCTTTATATATCTTACAAAGGATTTTTATTACCAGATAAGGTCCTTTGATACCATATTTCGCCTCCAACGATTCGGACACTGCTCCTTCAAAGAAGGTTGCTTTTGTAGGGAAGTAAACGATTCCATTAAATTCTGTTGCCATATTTGTTTAATTGAAAGTTGAAAATTGAAAGTTGAAAGTTGAAAATTGGCTGCGCTATCATGCTGAACAGCAATTTTCAATTTTCAACTTTCAATTTTCAATTAAATACACTTTTTCCATTCCAGAAAGTTCTCCAGGCGGAAGCGTTTCCACATTGCTTCCTCTACATCCCAGTACATCACAGCTTCCTGTACTTTGCTTGCTTCGTACTCCCGTTTGAAGTCGTATCTGTAATAAATCAGTGTTGCCTTTACAAACTGAAACTCTCCATCAATAGCCCTGCGGTAGGCAATCACAGCATACCCATATTGCATCCAGTCTATCAGTTCCTCAATACGCTCTACCATCCATATAGCAGTGGTTTGTGTGTATCCTTTCTCTTGTACGATTTGTCTTGTCCATCTCCTTTTTACATTCTCCATAATAGGTTCCAATTTTCTTTTTTTCATTTCATTTTGTTTTATGAGTTTATATTTTTCCGATAACGGCGGCAAGGTCGGGATAATATTCGGATGGAACTAATCGTTGAATAAATGTAAAAATCCGCTCAAATGGCGGATTTTTTATTGCATCTACTTTTTGAAGCTTATATCTGCTTTTTGCGGGATGCGATCGTTCTGCTAATTTCAGTTGTTAATGTTTTGAATTCAACCTCCTTATATATTCCTTGTTTTTTGTATTCAAATCGAAATAAAGTATTGATCTCTTTGGCAATTTCTGCTACACTGACTGTTGGTTTTTCTTCTGAGGAAAGCGAAATAGCTAATGCTTTTATTAAAGATCCTTTGTGATGTCTGATTACTATTCTGTGGTCAATTTCTTGTTTGTCAATGCGCTGCACATTAATAATACCTTCTATTGTTTCTCCGTTGCTGAGTTCTATTTTTATAGAACCGTTAAAATCTGTTTTTTTTGATCGTTGTTTGTCATAAACTTGAATTTTAAATGATTTTTTTACTTTGCAAAGATTGTTAAAAGTTACGATTTGAACAATGAATCAACGATAAAAAGAAGAGATTACATGATACGTATATATATTTTGATTATTAAAATCTTATTTTAAATAGAAAAGTGTTTCAATAGACGTTCGTTTAATGACACACTTATTTTGAACTATTTTTTCATCTTCCAAATGAGATTAATCATATAATAAACGGATTTTACTATATAACATAAATAGCTATATATCAATAATATATATAATTTAAAACAGAAATACAGATTATTTTATTGAGAAATATTTTGTACATTAAAGAATAGTATATACTTTTGTGTCATTAAACGAATGTCTGTTGAAACACTTTTCATAATCAATTGGCTCGTTTATAATGACATATGTATAAGGGAAAATAAATACGTACATACTACATCTCACCCCTCATATTGTTTATCTCCTGTGATAGGGATACATCTGAGGGTTAGTGTATTAAGATTAAAAAGTTAGTTTTATACACGCTTGACCGGAAGGGAATTCATTACCCCGGTGTCCCCAAAGAATATCCAATTGTGAACAAATCTACAGACATTTGCTGGTATCCGCTTCGTGTTACTTATAGCCGAGAACTACTACTAAAGGAAGTACTTGATACGTATGCGTTTAATATTCGGCTCTTGACATGTGTTTCCTGAATTTCTATTTTTGTGGCATACTAATAAATCAATTATTATGCCTAAGCGAGAAGACTATGATTTGCTTTGGCGCCGTTACCAAAAGGAAGGCGTGCCCAATAAAATTTCAATTGAAAGGTTTTGCGTTAGCAATGGCTTTTCCTACCGTGAGTTTGAGAAATGGTACAAACAAATACGCTGCAATTCTTTTGCTCCCATCCAAGTGACGGGTGTTCCTCTGGATGTTGCTGTGGGAGAAGAATCTTCAAACGATGCCGTTACTATTGACGAGCCTGTTTTTTCGAATGAAAAGCTCACCATTAAATGCGTCCGTATTGAGTTTACGGATGGTACTGAGATCAGAAAACGTGGTACTAACCTGTCGGCGGCTATTGAGTTGCTGCGTAAACTTGGCGTGTGATATGTTTGGTCTGACCGGTAACTATACTTATTATATCAATCAAGGCTCCACCGATATGCGTTGTGGCATTGATAAATTATCCTATATTGTGCGGACTAAAATGGGCAAAGATCCTTGTAGCGGTGATGTTTTCATCTTTATGTCGAAGAGCCGTAAGGTGGTAAAGATCCTGCGTGCTGAAGGAAACGCTTTTGTGCTTTACGAAAAGCGTTTAACGGGCGAACGTTACTTGCGCCCGGTTTATAATGAAGAAACAGGCTGTTATCAGATGAGTTGGAACAGTTTTGTGCTGTTGATGCAGGGAGTGGTGCGCAAAGAATTATTGATGTCTGCGATTTAATTTAATTTCCTAATAATCGGTTATTTAATGGCTGTTTTAGTTGGCGGATTCACTGATATTTAGTATCTTTACATCATGAGGGAGATGGATTATCAAGTAGTTTTAGCATTGTTGCAGCAGTCGCAGGAAGATGTCCTCGGGCTGCGCAAGCAGCTTGCCGCCCATGATTCATCCGCCCTTCAAGGGTCTATGGATCGTATGCAAGCTTCTATGGACGATATGCTGAAAACCTTGCATGCCACTCAAATCTCTCTTAAACAGACGCAAGTCGCCTTGAATGAAGCCACTGATCAGAACAGGAAACTATCCTCTGAAATGGTTAAGTATATGGAATCCTATATGGACGAGCGCAGACGACGTGAATTAGTTGAATCGAAGCTTGCTCATGCGAATCATCTCCTGAAGTTGTACCAGTCGAATGGTGTCGCCGCTGAGCAAGTCAAAATCATTAAGGGCAAACATTTTGGTCGTAGCAGCGAGAAGAGCAAGGCTCCTTCTGCGGATGTTGACCGCGGGCAAGAGGAGCATGACTTTGACGGCACCAACCCGCCCGATAACATGGATTCGGTTGTTGAGCCTGCCGCCACAAAAAATGAGCCCGCTTCAAAATCGGGCAAACAGCGCATAAATCATTCCAAGAATACCTATGGTGCTGATGAGGTGGTGGAGCATTTTAGTGATGTGACTGTACTCCCGGCGGACTATCGCATCATCGAGACCCGTTTGGTTCGTGAGTTTGAGCATATTGAAAAGGTAGTGGAACACCGCTATCATATTCTTCGTTGTGTGGATGCGGCGGGTAAGATCGTGGATGTCTACGTGCCGCGCGACAAGCAAGACCTTCGTATGCCGGGTGTTGAAACCATTAAAGGCTGTCCGGCTAGTGCGGGACTGCTCGCCAAGTTGATCACCGACAAATATCAGTTCCATCTTCCTGTTGAGCGTCAGGTGGCCCGTCTTAAAATGATGGGCATGGACATCAGCAAATGTACGCTAAACTTTTGGCTGCAGAAAGCGGTGGGCAAGTTGACCAAATTAATGCCTTTTCTAAAGGCCTCGTTGCTCGCCCAAGGCAGTCATTTGTTTTGTGATGAAACCTCCGAAATGGTTTGCGTGGAAGATAGTCAAACCAAAGAATTCCATTATAGAAAGAAATATGTATGGGGCTTGGTAAATCCGGTACAAAAGTGCGTTTACTATTTGTATGAGGCCGGCAGCCGTTCCCGCAAAGCGATATCCGACTTTTTGGGCGACTTCACCGGTTCTATGATGACGGATGGTTATAACGTGTATCGTATGTTTGCCGATGGAGAACCCGCTGAACGAGTTCAATGGCAAGTTTGCTTTGCGCATGTAAGGCGCAAGTTCTCGGAATCAGCTTTGGTGGATGAGCGATCCCAATGCTTCGTTGATTTGATAGGCAACCTTTATTGGATTGAGAGCATGATAAAACTCAAGCGGCTCTCCGCTGAGGAAGCCCGGAAAGAAAGAAAAGAAAAAGCGACTTCCATACTTATTGAGTTGAAAACGAGGTTGCAGCAGATTGCGGATGATTCACTGACTGTTTATAGTGACTCCTTGAGAAAAGCGGTTACTTATGCGCTCACTTTCTGGAAACAGGTCACTCTGTATGTCGATCATGGTGATTGGGATATCGACAATAACACCGGCGAGCGCAGCATGCGTCCCTTGGCCGTTGGTCGAAGCAACTTTGTCGGTTTTGGTTCCCATCAAGGAGCCGGCCTTGGCGCGTGCGCTTATACGTTTGTAGAAACTTGTAAACTCAATACGATCTCGGCATACGAATATATTAAGAAGGTGCTAACTCTGATCGGAGATGAAAAGGAAGATACGAATGACTATTCCGCTCTACTTCCGAGTGTTCTGGCAGTTAAATAACAACAATAAATTAAGAGCGATTAACTTCAAAAGCCGTTTGCGGCTTTATAATGGGGGTATGCCGGATATTAAACGCTTACACTTGATACCGAAAATATTGAGAATTTTATTCCGATGCACTATGAGTATATCAAGCATGCGGACCGTAAGATACGCAAGTTGGTTCCTGTAGTACACAATCTTGTATTCGTTCATGCTTCCTTTGCATGTATTGACCATATCAAACGGTCGGTAGGTTCTTCTTTGTCCGTCCGTTATATTATGGATCGTGAGACACAGCGTCCTCTTACCGTTCCTGATTCTCAAATGCGTAGCTTTATTGCTGTTTCCGGTAATTATGAAGAACAGATTGTTTATCTTGATCCCGCTGTAACTGCATTGCAGAAGGGAGATCGGGTACGTATTACCGGTGGTATATTTGAAGGTGTGGAAGGTGTTATTCTTCGTGTCAAAGGAGATCGGCGCGTATCTGTCTGTATAAAGGGGGTGATGGCTGTAGCTACTACTTATGTCCATCCTTCCCTGATGGAAAAAATCGAAGATTAAATTATTCTCCTTTGCTGATTTTTATTTGGCTTACTTTAATTTTAACAATTAATACTCCTCATGTTTTTGCAATCACAAATTGATACTCTGCGGCGTATCACTCATGAACTTCTTAATTTAGGTTTTGAGGGTACTCCTCTTTTTTCCAACGAATTCTGCAAACTGAATACGGAGGTTTATCGTCAATCTGAATGTCTCTTCCATTTACATGGTTCTAATACGGAGGAAGAAGCGCAGCTCTGTTATGTTCTGCTTACAGGGTATCATGCTACCATCTATGATCATGGTGATAAAAATCAAAAGATACAACAGCTTCTTGATCGTAGTTGGAAGATACTTGATCAGCTTCCTGCTTCTTTGCTGAAATGTCAACTGTTGGTGGCTTGTTATGGAGAGGTATTTGATGAAGAACTGTCTAAAGAGGCTCATACCATCATTAATGGTTGGGAAGGCCGAGAGTTAACTTTAACAGAATGTGAAGTTATTGAGTATCTGAATAGTCTGGAAGCACATTCCTGGAGCAACTGGGATGTAGAATAATAAGAATTGTATACAAATAACAATACGGAACTTTATTTAATAGAAATCTTATGTGTATTAGAATACTGAATTATTTTTTGTTGTGCTTGGTCACACTTTTCATGTCCTGTTCTGCTCCCAAAGAGGTGCTTTACTTGCAGGATATAACTTCTTTAAAGGAAG
>ERZ838577.4744-NODE-4744-length-10983-cov-46.561219_pt1 | contig 10983 bp, 8 predicted proteins | sample MGYA00519682_ERZ838577 | MGnify/ENA primary metagenome ERZ838577 (study PRJEB31850, sample SAMEA3708838) | human gut metagenome | biome: human gut; feature: human-associated habitat; material: faeces | place: China | collected 2014 ...
TCCTCCAGCAGGGTGAACAGGGGAAAGAAAATCGCCATAGGCGGCAGCATGACTGCAATGACACAGGTCAGCACGTTGTAGATGCCGTCGATCAGCAGACCGTGCAGCCAGTGGGGCGTATGTATGGTTTCCAGCAGCAGAGAGAGCCAGCCCTGCAAATGGGAAAAGCCGGCGGAGAGCCATGCCGAGGGATAATTTGCCCCCACAATGGTGAGCCAGAGCACCAGCCCCAGCAACAGCAGCATCACCGGAATGCCCCACTTTCCCGCCAGAATCCGGTCAAGGCGGCGGTCGGCGGCATCGGTCTGTTCCGGCTGGTGTACAGTCTGGGCGGCGAGAGCTTCGCTGTGTCGGACAATGGCGGCGATCATGGCATCGGCACAGACTTCGGGGGAGTACTGCTTCCACGTCTGTTCCAGTGCATCGGACAGTGCGGGGATTTCCAAGGAAATATTCCCGTGGGCGGCAATTTTTTCGTGCAGTTCCGGCTCCGGTTCCAACAGCCGTCGGGCAGTCCATTCCCGCTGAAGTCCACAGAGGTTTTCCGGCAGTTCGTTCTGGATCTGTTCCAATGGCTGGTCCAGCTGTTCCGGAACGGGACAGGGCAGCGGCTGCGGTGCCGGCTGGTGCAGGAGGTCGAACAGCCGCTGTTGGAATTCCGGCAGTCCGGTGCCGCTGCGGGCAGCCATGCCCACCACAGGAATGCCCAGCAGCTGTTCCAGTTGCGGCAGGTCAATGGTGATCTGCCGCTTTTCGGCTTCGTCCAGCAGGTTGACACAGAGCAGGGTGCGGGGGCAGGTTTCCAGCACCTGCATGACCAGCAGCATCCCCCGTTCCAGACAGGTGGCATCACAGACCACTACCGCGGCATCCGGCTCTGCAAAGCAGAGAAAATCCCGTGCCACGATCTCCTCGGCACTGCGGGCACGGAGCGAGTATGTGCCGGGGAGATCTGCCAGCAGGAGCGATTCCCCGTTCCAGGTGACTGTTCCCACGGCACTGGCAACGGTTTTTCCCGCCCAGTTTCCGGTGTGCTGGTGCATGCCGGTGAGGGCGTTGAATACGGTGGATTTTCCCACATTGGGCATGCCTACAAGGGCGACGACAGGAAGTTCCGTTTGAGATAATTCCGGCGGCAGTCCGGCAGATGATGTGCACATATGGCAATTCGTCCTTTCTGTGTGGGGTGCGGGAAACACGGTGCTGCTTCCTCAATTTTTGCCATTCTATGCAGAAAGAACAGAAAAAAGACCGCCTTTGGAAAAGACGGTCTTAAGGCAATATGGAATATGCGATTGCCTGAAAATGCCGGTTACTGCATCTCCTCTACCAGATTGCTGATCCATACACCCTTTTGAATCAGGATATACCCGATCACCACCTTGAGAATATCCGCCGCCTGTACAATGGCATAAATGCCCAGGATCGGCAGCGAGGTGAAGTGACACATCAGCAGGGCAGCGGGAATCGGAATCACCCATGTAAAGACGCTGTCAAACAAAAAGGTGATCATCGTTTTTCCGCCGGAACGCAGGGTGAAGTACAGGGCGTTCAGGAAGCCCTGTATCGGGAAGAATACCGCGGTAATGGTGATAAACCAGCGGCCGTAGTTCCGTACTTCTGCGGTGGTGTCATATGCCTTGGGGAACACGCCGGAAACGGAGATCAGGATCGCCGCCAGCAGCAGACAGACTGCACCGGTGAACCACATCAGGCTGAACGAATCCTTCTTGGCTTTCTCGTATTCCGAAGCCCCCAGCGTCTGCCCGATGAGAATCCCCACCGCAGAACCCAGTGCCACGAATACCACGTTCAGCAGGTTGCAGATGGCGTTGGAGATGTTCAGTCCGGCAACCACTTCCAGCCCGCGGGTAGAGTAGCACTGTGTCAGGGCAGCCAGACCGGCAGACCAGAGCAGTTCGTTGCAGAAAATGGGCATGCCCTTGCGGAGTACCTTTCCTGCCAGTTCCTTGGGAACGCGGAGTGTGCGGTAGATGCCTTTCAGGAACACGTGCTTGTTCCGGCAGAGGTGTGCCCAGATGATGACGATGCTCATTTCGATGACACGTGCCAGCACAGTGGCAATGGCTGCTCCGCGAACGCCCAGCTTGGGCATGCCGCAGTTGCCGTAAATGAGCAGGTAGTTCAGTACGATGTCCACGACTACCGAAGCCACGCCGCCCACCATGGGCTTGACGCTGCTGCCGGTTTCCCGCAGGCTGGTGGCATAGACCTGTGTCACCACAAAGAACGGCAGCCCCAGCAGCATGATGTGCAGGTACTGCTTGGCATAGGTCATGGTGAGGGCGGAGTCCACGGTGGCACTTTCTCCGTGGAGGTATAGCCCGATCAAAGACTCGTCCCTCAGCAGAAAGACCAGCAGTCCGCAGATAAGACATGCCAGACTGAGCCAGAGCTTGATGCGGAACGTGCTCTGAAAACCGTGCATGTTCCGCTGTCCGTAATATTGTGCCCCGTAGATGCCGGGACCGGCAAGGGCACCGAAAATGGCGAGGTTGAATACGAAGATCAGCTGACCGGCAATGGAAACGGCAGTCATCGCTTCCGTGCCCTGACTGCCGACCATGATGTTGTCCACCAGACTGACCATGTTGGTGATGCCGTTCTGGATCATCATCGGCACCGCCAGCATCAATGCCCGCTTGTAGATCGGATTGTGTTTTCTCATGGGGATAGTTCCTCCTGTGATGTCAAAAAAGTAATTGCCTTAGAGCCAGTTTCATATCTCAGGAAACACTGCACGCAGATTGCGTGCAGTGTTTCCCTTATTATAGCAAAAACAAACAGCGGGTTTCTAATACAATTTCTATGTGTTCTGATACGATTTCTAGGGAAACACTGAATAAAGCTTGTGCGTAAGATGCGTCGTCAGATTTTTCGGCAGATTGCGTACAAAGCCGTCAGGCGGGCTTTGTGCGGTGTTGCCTTAACCGTTACCGCAGTGCAGATCATACCGGCATTGTTTTTTCGAGCCGTGTTGTCACGCCGCTGCCGTCCCCGACGATTCGCAGAGGCAGCACATTCAGAAACGGCTTTCCGCCGCTTCTGCCCTCCAGCAGGAACAGCCACGGCTGGGCATCGTCAGCCTTTGCCACAAATTGCAGCCGCTTTGGTTCAATGCCGTTTTGCCGCATGGCATCGATGCAGTCTGCCAGCCGTTCCGGACGGTTGCAGATGCACAGCCGCCCGCCGAATTTCAGCAACCGCTTTGCCGAACGGCAGATGTCATAGATGTTGCACAAAATCTCGTGCCGTGCAATTTTCTGTGCCGTCAGCTGGCTTTCAATGCCTGCCTGATATGCCTTGTACGGCGGATTGCAGGTGACCAGATCCAGCTGTCCCGCCGGAGCATCTTCCCACAGATTCTTCAGGTCGGCACAGACAGGGTGCAGGACAGACTGTACGGCTGTGCTTTCGGCAATGCCCAGACACATCTGCCGGATCGCCTCCGGCTGAATGTCCACGCCGTAGATCTCCTGCGGGGGAGCCTGCCGCTGCATCAGCATGGGGATAATGCCGCAGCCGGTGCCGAAGTCGCAGACGCGGTCTTTTTGCCGATAACCGGAAAATTCCGTCAGCAGCACCGCATCTGTGCCGAACCGGTGCAGCGAACTGGTGCAGACCGTCAAGCCGTCTGCAATGGCTTCATAAGAGAGTGCGGGCATATACGCCATAGGGCATACCTCCTGTTGCGAGATTGGTTTTTAGAACCTGTCTTCACAAGAAATATATGTGGATTTTCGAGCATAATTTTGTTGCAGACAAGGCAAAAATACGCAGGCGGGCTGTCGACCGGCAAGTACTTTTCACGCAGTATGCAACAAAATTTGCCGAAAAGACACGTGTATACGCTTGTGAAGACAGGTTCTTATTGCACAAACATTTCCGTCGTTTCCGTTTCCGTTTCTGTCCCAGTCAGGCTCTCCGGCTTCCGGAGCACCACTGCCTGCTGATAGACCAGCTGGTAGCGGTTCTCGAACTTGTCCATGTCGTACTGGATTTTACCCTCCAGCGGGTCGCAGACGGTAACCGTATTGGCGTTCAGGTCGTAGCCGCAGAGCAGGACGCAGTGCTCGTTGATGAGGAATACCGCATCTTCTCCCTTGGGCGTTGTCCAGTAGTAGCGTTCTTCCACGCGGCTGGTGAGGTTGATCGTCACCCACGTGATGACCGGATTGCCGTTGGCCACCTCCCACAGCAGCGTCTTCAGGGAACAGCCTGTGAGATTCTGTGCCACCTCGCCGCCGCCCTGTTCGTCAAGGTATTTCTGTGCGGTTTCCACAATTACCGGTGCATAACAGCCCCACGCGTTGGCATCGTGGGGCGAGCCGATAAAGGCTTCCCCGAATGTTGCCTGATAGGGTTCGGCACGGGTGAGATACTGGTCTGCCATGGTGACCTTGTCCACGGGGTAGCCCAGATAGTTCAGTGCTGCCGTCAGTGTGGTCACTTCGCAGCCGGTAGGCAGTTCCGGATTTTGCAGAACCGGCTGTGCGTCCAGTTCCACCTGCGAAGCCGTCAGCACTGCCGGCTCGGTGGGAACGGTGAGTTCTGTCTGTACCGGAATGGTGCCCTGATACAGCACGCCGATCTCCTCGGTAGTAGTCGTTTCTGTCATTGCCGTGCTTTGCAGTACGGCGGTGGTTTCTTTTGTAGGAACGTTTCTGCTGCTGTCTGACCGGAAAAAGAGCAGGTAGACTGCTGCCGCGATCAGTGCCAGAAGCAGAAGCAATGCGGTTCTCCTCCGCCGTCCCAACTGCTTTTTGGATACTTTTGCCATGATATAATACTTCTTCCCTTGTGTTCCTCTTGGGCAATACCGCACAAAGAGCGTCTGGCGACTTTGCACGCCATCTGCTTGCAAATTTCCCGTCATATTTCACAAAAATGCTCGTGAATACATCAAGTATTCACTCCGCTTTTTGTTTCATCTGACGAAAAATTTGACGACGCATCTGTCGCACAATCTTTGTGCGGTATTGCCCTTGAACACACGTAAAAACGTTTGGGCAGCATCTGCATTTACTTTATCTGCCCATACTTATAATGTTTGTAAAGTCTTAGCCGTTTTCTCCGAACGGCTTTCGTAGTTACTTCTCCTCCTCCGCGTGGTGAGAACCGCCGGAGGTGACGATCTTTCGCCGGAAATCGGATTCTCCCTGTCCGATGACCGGCCGTGCCAGCTGGTAGATGTCGGTTGCCTGTGATTCCAGTGCCGCACAGCGTCCTGCCTCCGGACTGGTGTGAGCCAGTTCCGCCAGCGAGTGGGAAAAGGGCAGCAGCCGCTTGTTCTTGGAATCCCGCAGGATCTCCCGTCCGGTGTCGTTGAACGCCAGAATCCGACCGTATGCCGGATAATTCTGGATGTCTGCCGTGCGGATGTCCAGCAGAATGTGCAGCAGGATCCGCCGCAGCCGTGCCATGGGATAGCGTTTGGTGCGGATCGCCTGTAACAGTTCTTCCAGCGAAGCGGAACGCTTTGCCTTGTACAGACGGTGCTCCAGTCCCTGTCCGATCTCGGCAATGTCGTGGAGATCGTCTGCATCGGTGGTACGCAGTTTGTACAGAATGAGCCGTTCCAGATATTCCATAGAGGCGATGTGTCCGTTCTGTTTTGCTTCCCGCAGGGCATGCCATGCATAAGAGGGCATCATTCGCCGGCAGTCGCCGCCCTCCGCAAAAAACTGCCGGATATAGGTGGCACTGGCGGTGCCGTCCGGTGCCGGCTGACTGCTGTTGTGTCCGGCTCCTCTGCGGGGAATGGTCATGGGCTGCAGGGAACTGTCCATTTCTTCAATGGCGTTGAGGTAGGCAATGGCAAGGGTGTTGTTGGGGCTGCGGAGCACGGCAGCTGTTTCTTCCCCGTAGAGCTGCCCGACCATCTGGGAGAGCACCTCCGGATAGGAATAGCCGGAACGGAGAAAATCGTCCATGACGTCGGCGTAGTCTGTCTTGCAGACCTGACACGCCTGTGCTGCCTGTGAGAGCAGGTGAATGTCCCCGCACTCGCTGCCGAAAGAGATCTCCTGCACATTCCCCAGAGCCGTCAGAAGTGCCACGCCGCCTATGGCGAAGTTCTCCGCCGGAGCCAGAGCATAGGGCACCGGCAGTTCCAGCACCAGATCGACACCGCCCTCAATGGCAAGACGGGCACGGGTGAACTTGTCCAGCAGGGCAGCATCACCACGCTGGACGAAATTGCCGCTCATGACGGCAACGATCCCCTCTGCACCGCCCCGGCGAACCTGTTCCAGATGATACAGGTGTCCGTTGTGCAGGGGATTGTATTCACAGATAATTCCACTGATTTTCATGTATGAACCTCCCGAAAAGCTGTAGAAAATGAGAAAATTGCATGATTGGTCGGGGAATTTGCGGAAACCCCTTGCAATTTTTGCAAAAAAGCTTATAATAGTATATGGGACACTCCTGGTGTCCGAAAAATGATGTCAGCGGCAGAGGTCTGCTTCGGGGACATATCGGAAAAGCAAGCAGGTACTGCCGCCGGCAGAGTTTGCTTTTCCGATGTGTTCCGACAGGTGCCGCAAAAATGAAAAAGGAGAAATTTTCCTATGATTATTCTTGTTGTCAATGCAGGAAGCTCGTCACTGAAGTATCAGCTCATCAATATGGAAGATGAGTCTGTCATCGCAAAGGGCAACTGCGACCGTATCGGTATCGATGGTCACCTGAGCCACAAGACCGCTTCCGGCGTAAAGGTGGAAAAGGACTGCGATTTCCCGACACATGCAGAAGCATTTTCCTGTCTGGTAGACGCACTGACTACCGGCGAGGGTGCTGTGATCTCCAGCATGGATGAAATTTCCGCAGTTGGTCACCGTGTAGTACAGGGTGCAGAAGTGTTCACCAAGACCACTCTGGTTACCGATGAGATCATCGAAAAGATCGACGAACTCCGCGAACTGGCTCCGGTACATAACCACGGTCATGCACTGGCTCTGTGGGCTTGCCGCAAGATCCTGCCGAACGTGCCGCAGGTCGTTGTTTTTGACACCGCATTCCACCAGACCATTCCGCAGAAGGCATTCATGTACGGCTTCCCGTATGAGGATTACGAGCAGTTCCATGTTCGTAAGTATGGCTTCCACGGCACTTCTCACCGCTTTGTCACTGCCAAGCTGGCAGAAATTATGGGCAAGGACCTGAAGGATCTGAAGGTGGTTTCCTGTCATCTGGGCAATGGTTCTTCCATTACCGCAGTACAGGACGGCAAGTCTGTAGATACCACCATGGGCTTCACACCGCTGGACGGCGTACTGATGGGTACCCGCTGTGGTGCCGTTGACCCGTCTGCTGTTACCTATGTTGCAGGCAAGCACGGCTTCGGCGTTTCCGAAATGGACACCTACATGAACAAGAAGTCCGGTATGCTGGGTATTTCCGGTAAGTCCTCTGACTTCCGCGACATCACCGCAGCAGCAGAAGCAGGCGACAAGCGTGCAACACTGGCAAAGGATATGCTGGTATACGACATCAAGAAGGACATCGGTGCCTATGCCGCAGCTATGAACGGTCTGGACGCTGTGATCTTCACCGGCGGTATCGGCGAAAATGCACCGAATTGCCGTGAGGAAGTCTGCGAGAACATGGAATATCTGGGCATCAAGATCGACAAGGCTGCCAACGATTTCAAGGGCGAGCTGAAGAAGATCTCCACACCGGATTCCAAGGTAGAAGTCTGGGTAATCCCGACAAACGAGGAACTGCTGATCGCTCGCGACACACTGGCAATGATCCAGAAGTAAGCCGTTTATCAGTTGCTTTCAATTTTTCAAATACTGGAAAGCGAAGTCTTTTCGAAGGCTTCGCTTTTGTTATACCGGAGGGAAAATCAATGTCAGATATGAGCACTTTTGATAATGCCGAACTGTTGCAGCAGGCTCTGTCTGCCCGCAGAAACGCCTATGCTCCCTATTCCCATTTTCAGGTGGGAGCTGTGCTGGTTACTGCGGAGGGACAGTGCTTTTCCGGCTGTAATATCGAAAACGCGTCCTATTCGCTGACGGTGTGTGCCGAACGCAGTGCGATTTTCGGGGCAGTTTCTGCCGGATTCCGACAGTTCCGGAAAATCGCCATTGTAGGCGGCATGACGGAAGAAGATGCCCGCACCCAGTCCTGTCCGCCCTGCGGAGCCTGTTTACAGGTGCTGGCGGAATTTTGTCCGCCGGAATTTCCCGTGGTGCTGGCAGACAGGGAATACCAGCTACGGGAATTTTTGCCCCGTCAGTTTCGGCTGTAACTCTAGGGCAACACCGCACAAAGTCCGCCTGACAGCTTTGCACGCAATCTGCGTGCAGATTTTCCGTCATATTGCCTAGAAATCCCTTGCCATACGGCAGTATGCCTGCGGAATTTCTGGGCAATCTGCAAGCATCTTACGCACAAGCTTTATGTAGGTACTTCCTTTATTTTTTAGACTTGTCCTTGTCTGCCGGTCGGTAGGAAGAACCGTCCGGACGAATGACAACGGTGTTGTCCAGCTGTCCTTTCAGATTTCCGATGACGGAACGGCGGTACTCCAGCCGGAGAGCGTTCTGCTCCTCCTGTTCGGCAGGAGTCAGCCCTTCTTCTGTGCGGGATTTTTTCGCCAGTTCGTTGATGCGTGCGATTTTCTTGTCGTCCATATGTGATGCCTCCTTAGAGAAAACATTTTCCTTGTATTCTTACAATTTAAGGCAATACCGCACAAAGATTGTGCGACAGATGCGTCGTCAAATTTTTCGTCAGATGAAACAAAAAGCGGAGTGAATACTGGATGTATTCACGAGCATTTTTGTGAAATATGACGAGAAATTTGCAAGCAGATGGCGTACAAAGTCGCCAGACGCTCTTTGTGCGGTATTGCCTTAATAGTATAGCACAGAACGGCAGGAAGTGCAAGAGGGTGCTGTACTTTTTTGTCGTTTTGCCGCGGTAAGCGGGTGAAAATGCGGGGCGTGTGGCGAACGGGCAGGGAATTCCTCCGTGAAGTGTACTTTCTGGGGCAGCCATGTCGAAACCGTCCGGCGGAATTCGCTCGTACCTCGCTGTCCGCCTGGGGCTTGCCAACGCCGGTTGTTGCCCTTGCCTGTATCGGTAGTGTTGATATTCAGGCGTTTTCTAGTGCAGGCGGGTGACTTTTATTTTTACGGCGTTTGCAAGTTTATCTGTTTATCGTCTTTCGTGTACAAATGATTTCACAAGGAGTTACGCTTCTTTTTTTCTTTGCTGAAAAGAAAAAAAGAAGCAAAAAAAGAAAAGAGTTCGCGTTTCATCTGCACTGTAAGATTCCAATATCACCCGAAGATTATACAAGAAACTGTCACTATAGATTCTCACCAACAAAAATCCCCCGGCGGGGCGAACAGGCGGCTTGCCCGCCGTAACACTACCCTTTTCACTCTTGAAATTGGGGCGTAAGGTCGGCGGCGACCCGCCGCCGTAACACTACCCTTTTTACAGTTGAAATTGGGGCGTAAGGTCGGCGGCGGCTTGCTATCCTTGAGCAAGTCTGCCGTCGCCATTTCCGCTGGGCGACGGGCTGACCCGCCGCCTGCCGCTTGACTTTTTTTCTTGTGCATGCTATAATTTTTCTGGAAAATAGACTTTTGGAACGGAGGTGCTGCATATGCTGAAAACAGCATTGGTCACTGGTGCGTCCCGCGGGATCGGGGCGGCTGTGGCAAAGGGTCTGGCAGCAGACGGGTATCAGGTGGCTGGCGTGTACTGCCATAGCCGCGATGCCATGGAAGAACTGGCTGCCGCCTGCGGCGTGATCCCCATTGCCGCCGACCTGTCACAGACCGATGCCCTGCCCGAACTGGCGGAAACCGTGCTGGAACATCTGGGACATGTGGACGTGTTGGTCAATAATGCCGCATGCTCGTATATCAATCTGTTCCAGTGCCTGCCGCCGGAACAGGTGCGGCGGCTCTATGCGGTGAACCTGACGGCTCCGGTGGAACTTAGCCGCCTGCTGCTGCCGTCGATGCTCTCCCGCCATGCCGGCTGTATCGTCAATATCTCCTCCATGTGGGGCGAAACCGGAGCTTCCTGTGAAGTGGATTACTCCGTGACCAAGGGGGCGATTCTGGCGTTTACCCGTGCACTGGCGAAGGAAGTCGGTCCCTCCGGTATTCGCGTTAATGCCGTTTCGCCGGGGACGATCGCTACGGATATGGTGTCCCACCTGCCGCAGGAAACACTGGACGAACTGGCAGAGGAAACACCGCTGGGACGGCTGGGGAAACCGGAAGATGTGGCAGATGTCGTGCGGTTTCTGGTGTCCGAACAGGCGGCGTATATCACCGGACAGGATATTCCTGTAAACGGCGGCTTCTGGTGCGGCTGACAGACGGCAGGAGAAGTGTCGATTTCCACCCAAATACGGGAAATTTGCCCTCTGCAACTTGCACAAAACCTTTTTTCGGGACATGACTTTTTCGATAAAATCCACAAATTCCGTGAAAACTGTATGAGTTTTTGGCGAGAATACTTGCGAAAACCGCGGGTTTGTGCTATAGTATTGTTACGACAATCCCGCAGAAATCAGGGGAATTCTGACTTCTGCAATTCTTTTTTGAAACAAAGGTGATCTCACAAACATGAAAGAACAATTGACATGGTATGCACGCTTTTCTTCCCTGCGTGCATGGTTCTGTTCCGTGCATGAGAAACGTTCTTACAATACGCTGCGTTATCCCATGACCAACCGGCTGCTGATGATGCTGTATCCTATTTTCATCGTGTGTATGGCGGAACTGAATCAGGACAAATATCCCAGTAAGTTGGTGCTGTTCATCACCAACCACCCCACGATCATGCTGTTTAACGTGCTGATCGCGGCACTGATTTTTATCGGGGCACTGCTCCTGTTCAAGTCGGGCTGGTTCTCTATGCTGCTGGAAAGTATCCTGTATATGGCTCTCAGTATTACGGAACTATTCAAGTACAACACCAACG
>ERZ838577.4751-NODE-4751-length-10970-cov-3.657627_pt1 | contig 10970 bp, 9 predicted proteins | sample MGYA00519682_ERZ838577 | MGnify/ENA primary metagenome ERZ838577 (study PRJEB31850, sample SAMEA3708838) | human gut metagenome | biome: human gut; feature: human-associated habitat; material: faeces | place: China | collected 2014 ...
CAGTCAGTACGCAGAGCATAACTTTGATCCGGAAATTCTGGAGAAAGAAGAAGTAAAGGTTCTCATGCATTTTTATAAATGTGTAATGATCGGAGTGATTCTGGACTGGATGGATCACAGGATGTCTTATGATCTGACAGAATATGCAGAGAAGCTGCGTGAACTCTATGAAAATACTTTTGAGAAAACATTGGAAAAGGCGGCAGGAACCAAACCTGCTTATCTGAAAATCGTATAGGGAATTTGTAAATCTGCTTTTTTCCTCGGAAAATGGAAATGCGGTAAGCTTTTAGGCAAATACAGGATTGTGTCTGAATTTCAGACACAGTCCTTTTTTTGTCCGTTCCTTTTTGAAATTTATCTTACTATAATAAATCCATGAAAAGCAGAAAGGAGAATCAGAATGAATTCGTCAGGAACTTTGAAAATAGCACGAAATGGATATATAGTGATAGCAGTTGTTTTCTGTGCTTTGGGAATTTTTTTGATGGCTGTTCCGGAAAAAGCCGTGAAAATAATTTGTGTTCTTGCAGGAATTCTGTTTATTGCAGATGGAATTATAAAAATAATCGGATATTTTTCCAGAGATTTTTACTGTCTGGCTTTTCAATTTGACCTTGGCTTTGGAATTCTCATGATTGCAGTTGGAATTCTGATTCTGGTGAGAAGGGAAGCCATACTAAGACTGATTTTCGTGATTTTCGGTCTGGTGATTCTGACCGATGCATTGCTTCGGATCCAAATGTCAGTGGAAGCGAAAAAATTCGGTTTGAAGCTCTGGTGGGCAGTTTTGCTTATTGCAGTAGCAACCGGAATATTTGGAATGCTTCTTCTTGTTGATCCGGCAGGAGGTGCAAAGCTGACTGTGATTTTTACAGGCGTGGCATTTCTGCTGGAGGGAATACTGAAGCTTTGCGTGGTAGTATACACTGTGAAAATCCGTGAGAATGAAAATGTAGTCTGGGAAGATGAATTCAGAGAAATTTAAAGGAGGAGCATTATGAAACTGATTGATAAAGCAAAACAGGCCGCTATGGAAGGTGCTGTAACAAAAGCATTAGAATATCTGGAAAAGGATCCGGAGACAAACATTCCGAAGCTGATGGAGCTGGTAGATAAATTCACTCCGCAGGACTGGTATAAAGGTCAGAGAGATGCCATTCGTAATGCAATCCAGGACACAGACAGCAACTGGTATAAGCTGATCATGAACCTGTATCAGCTGGATCCAGGTGTTCGAAAAGTATTTTTCCAGAACTTTATTGTAAATGCCAGCTTAAAGGGAAGTGCAAGACAGGAAGAGGTTGCTGCACAGAACAATTGCAATGTTCCGTGGGCAATCCTTCTGGATCCTACAAGTGCCTGTAATCTGCACTGCACAGGATGCTGGGCAGCAGAGTATGGTCACAAGCTGAACCTGGATCTGGAGACCATTGACTCCATTATCAGACAGGGTAAAGAGCTTGGTGTTTACATGTATATTTATACCGGTGGTGAACCTACTGTACGTAAGAAGGATCTTATTAAACTTTGTGAGATGCATCCGGATTGTGAGTTCCTTTCCTTCTCAAACGGGACACTTTTCGATGAGGAATTCTGTGATGAAATCTTAAGAGTAAAGAACTTCGTTCCGGCATTCAGTCTGGAAGGTTCCGAGGAAGCCAACGACGGACGCCGTGGAGAGGGAATCTATCAGAAGGTTATGCATGCAATGAAACTGTTGAAGGACAGAGGTCTTCCATTTGGAGTTTCCACCTGCTATACAGGCATGAACGTAGACAGTGTAAGCAGTGAGGAATATTTTGACAAGCTGATTGACTGTGGTGCATTATTTGCATGGTTCTTCCATTACATGCCAGTTGGAAATGATGCTTCACCGGAGCTTCTTCTTACACCGGACCAGCGAGAAGAAATGTATCATGCAATTCGTAAATTCAGAAGCACAAAAGCAATCTTTACGCTGGATTTCCAGAATGATGCTGAATTTGTACATGGATGTATTGCAGGTGGAAGACATTATCTGCATATTAATGCAAATGGTGATGTGGAGCCTTGTGTATTCATCCATTATTCAAACTGCAATATCAAAGATACTTCTCTTCTGGACGCACTGAAGAGCCCGATTTTCCAGGCTTATCATGATAACCAGCCTTTCAACGAGAACATGCTTCGTCCATGTCCAATGCTGGAGAATCCGGAGATCCTGCGTAAATTAGTTGCAGAGACCGGCGCGAAATCCACTGATCTTCAGTCACCGGAGAGTGCAGAGCATCTTTGCGGCAAATGTGATAAATATGCAGCCTGCTGGAAAGAGAGAGCAGATCAGCTGTGGGATGAGAGACAGAAGGAAAAGGCAGAAAAAGCCAGATGCTGATAGTTTGCTGCAGGAATATGCAGAAAGAATGATTTCATAATAAAGTCTGAGTATAGTATGTCGCTTGAAACGGCATCTGTACTCAGACTTTTTTGTGCATGAGGAGAAAAAAACAGAGGACTAATAATTGTATGCACCCTCATAAGCATTGCAGCGCTCCTTGCGCTTCGACTGATTTTCGCAGCTGCTGCACCTGTCGCAGAATTCCTGTTCATAGCAGGTGGAACAGACGCAGCCCTTGCAGGCGTTGCGGTCGTAGGCGGAGGTACAGGTGTAAGGAAGTTTATTATCGGTAGTCTTTTCTGACATTTGAATCACGCTCCTTTTTAATGTGATTATAGTGCGAAAAAATATGTGGTTCAATGGGAAAAATCCGAAAAAAGTGAGGCAGATTTTTGGGCACTTTTTCAGGGAAGAAGATTAACAAAATTGACGTGGGTACAGTTTTCTGCTATCATAAATTTGTTCTTTGATATTAGGCGAAATGAAAGTCAGTTACATTGCGTTTGTGGCGATTCCCAGGGGTTGTCCGCATTCGTGCTATAAATGATTCATGATTTTACTTATACAGATATGATTCATGGATGACATTTAGGACTTTTGTGCGAAATAATAGAAAATGAGGTAAAAATAAAATGTGGATAGCAAATGGCTGGAAAGAATACGAAGTAATTGATACTTCCTGCGGCGAGAAACTGGAGAGATGGGGGAAATATCTCCTTGTCCGTCCGGATCCGCAGGTAATCTGGGATACACCGAAGACAGAGCCAGGATGGCGCAAGATGAACGCACACTATCACCGCAGCTCCAAGGGAGGCGGTGAATGGGAGTTCTTTGATCTGCCCCAGCAGTGGGATCTTCATTACAAGAATCTTACGTTCCATCTGAAACCATTCAGCTTCAAGCACACCGGTCTTTTCCCGGAGCAGGCAGCAAACTGGGACTGGTTTGGAGACAAGATCCGCAAGGCTGGCAGACCGATCAAGGTTCTGAATCTGTTTGCTTATACAGGTGGTGCAACTCTTGCGGCGGCAGCCGCAGGTGCATCCGTTACACACGTAGATGCCTCTAAGGGAATGGTTACCTGGGCGAAAGAGAATGCGGCAGCAAGTGGTCTTGCTGATGCACCAATCCGCTGGCTGGTAGATGACTGCGTGAAGTTTGTAGAGCGTGAAATCCGCCGGGGGAATCACTATGACGCAATTATCATGGATCCTCCGTCCTATGGAAGAGGACCAAAAGGCGAGATCTGGAAAATTGAGGATGCCATTCATCCCCTGGTGAAGCTTTGCACAAAGATTCTTAGCGATGATCCCCTGTTTTTCCTGATCAATTCCTACACCACCGGACTTGCTCCGGCTGTACTTACTTATATGCTGGCAACAGAGATGAAGAAGTATAAGGGACATGTAGATTCCCAGGAAATTGGTCTTCCGGTGAAGTCAAATGGGCTGGTATTGCCATGCGGTGCTTCTGGAAGATGGGAAGCGGTTTAAGTTACTGTTCACTGGTAACATTCCGCGAAGTGTTTTTTGTGAACAAAGTTCACAGAAAACCCGAGAGTTGCGGCGCGAAATCATGCAAAGCATGATTTCTGTGCATCGCGAAGCGTGTTACTGTGAACGAAGTGAACAGTAACCGGTTTAAGAGGGATTTTATATAAAATAGAGCCAAACACTTGACAACCGACAATTTAGCATACTAAAATGGAAAAGATATACGAGGAGGATACACCAAACAGGCAATTGCCGAAGGAGGAATTTATGAAAAAATATACCGAAATGAATCATGAAGAGCTTCTGGCACTGAAAAAAGAGCTGGACAAAGAATTTGAAGAGATCAAGGCACAGGGACTTGCCCTTGATATGTCAAGAGGAAAGCCAAGCAATGCACAGCTGGAACTTTCTATGGAAATGATGGACGTTCTGAAGGGCGATTCAGATCTGAAATGCGAGACTGGAGTAGATTGCCGTAACTACGGTGTGATCGACGGTATTCCGGAAGCCAAGCGTCTTCTTGGAGAAATGTCTGAGGTAGATCCGGAACACATTATCATATATGGAAATTCAAGCCTGAACGTTATGTTCGACAGTATCGCACGTTCCATGACTCAGGGTGTAATGGGAAATACTCCATGGTGCAAACTTGACAAGGTGAAATTCCTCTGTCCGGTACCAGGTTATGACCGTCACTTCAAGATCACCGAATTTTTCGGAATCGAGATGATCAATGTTCCGATGACTCCACAGGGACCGGATATGGACATGGTAGAGAAACTGGTAAGTGAAGATGCAGCGATCAAAGGAATCTGGTGTGTTCCGAAATACTCCAACCCACAGGGTTACACTTACTCCAAAGAAACCGTAGAGCGTTTTGCAAGACTGAAACCGGCAGCACCTGACTTCCGTATTTACTGGGATAATGCATACAGCATCCATCATCTCTATGATGATAATCAGGATTTCCTGGTTGAGATTCTTGGTGAGTGTGCAAAAGCTGGCAACCCTGATCTTGTTTATAAATTTACATCCACTTCCAAGGTAAGCTTCCCAGGATCTGGAATCGCTGCCGTTGCAGCTTCCAAGGCAAACCTGGATGATTTCCGCAAATATATGCAGGTTCAGACCATCGGTCATGATAAACTGAACCAGCTCCGTCACGTAAGATTTTTCAAGGATCTTGACGGACTTCACGCCCACATGAGAAAACACGCAGATATCCTCCGCCCGAAATTCGAGCTGGTTCTGGATACGCTTGACAAAGAACTTTCCGGACTTGGAATCGGTGAGTGGACAAAGCCACACGGCGGATATTTCATCTCTTTTGATTCCCTGGATGGCTGTGCAAAGGCAATTGTAGCCAGAGCAAAAGAGGCTGGTGTTATCCTTACTGGCGCAGGTGCTACTTATCCATACGGCAAGGATCCGAAAGATTCCAACATCCGTATTGCACCATCCTTCCCTACACTTGAGGATCTTGGCAAAGCAGCACAGGTATTCGTACTTTGTGTGAAACTTGTCAGTGTAGAAAAACTTCTCGGCTAAAAGCGTGTTGCTGTGAACGGTAACCTTTCCGTAAAAGGTGAGCCGCTATTTTCAAACAGGCTCTGAAATCGGAAATTTGCGCATAGAATGTAACCATGCCAGATCAGGAAAAGTACCTGATCTGGCATATAAAAAGAGGCAGAGTAATCTACTGTTATCTGTGAACAGTAATCATCTGCTTTTTATTGTCTTTACCCGTCTGCATTTGGAAGTCAGAAATAAATGCCGACTATGGAGTTTATTTCCTACATAAGGTTAAACAGAAGATGTGGTCGTGTAAAGGCAATAAGAATTCATCATAAGCAGGGAGGAATTTATGGCAAAAAATAAGGAAAAAGCAGGCGCAGGAAGAACGATTGTTATTTTACTTGTGGTTTTGCTGCTGCTTCTTACAGCAGGAGCCTATGGATATGGCGTGTACTACTTTTCCAGTCATTTTCTTCCAGGATCTATGGTAAATGGCTTTAATTGTTCCTATATGGCTTCAGAAGATACCGAGGACCTTCTGAACCAGCGTGTAGGCGCTTATGTTCTTGCTGTGGAGACCATGAAAAACGGTCAGGAAGCAATTTCTGCCCAGGATGTGGGGCTTTCCTATGTGTCTACTGGAATTGTGAAGCAGTTGATCAAAGATCAGGACCGTTTTACCTGGTTTCTTGCTTTTAACCAGGATAAGAATTATGATATTTCAGAATCCCTCAGCTATAATGTGGAGCTCATGGGGCAGGCTGTTGATAATCTGAAATGCATGCAGCCAGAGAATGTAGTCCAGCCTGTGGATGCCCAGATCCAGGATACCGGAGATACTTTTGAAATCATTCCGGAAGTAATGGGAAATGCTCTGGATCGCACTAAGACGGAGGAAGTGATTTCCGCAGCCATGCTCCGGGGAAAAACTTCTGTAAATCTGGAGAACGAGAGCTGCTACCGGAAGCCTTCGGTATACAGCACAGATGAACAGCTGAAAGCCAATTGTGAAAAAATGAACCAGCTTGTCAAGGTAATCATAACTTATGACTTTGCTGATCGTACTGAGACTGTGGACCGTACCCTGATCAAGAACTGGTTCGGTTATGATGAGGCTGGCAATGTGATCCTGGATGAAAACCTGGTGCGGCAGTATGTGGCAGACCTTGGGCTGAAATATGATACCATGGGACAGACCAGGACATTTCTGACTTACGATAATCGCCAGGTGGAAATTAAAGGCGGCGATTACGGCTGGGTGATCGATCAGGACGAAGAAGTAAAAGCGCTGATCGCTGCTATCGAAAGCGGTGTTACCCAGGTTCGTGAGCCTGTTTATCTGTATTCAGGCTATAGTCGCGGAACCAATGATATTGGTTCCACCTACGTGGAGATAGATCTGACAAACCAGCGTCTTGTTTTTTACCAGAAGGGAACTCCGATCGTGGACACACCTATTGTAAGCGGAAATCCGGATATTGAAGGCTGTGGCACTCCTACAGGCTGTTATGCACTGGATGCCAAGGAATCTCCGGCTGTGCTTACAGGAGAGGATTATGAGGCAAATGTGACCTATTGGATGCCTTTTGCAGGAAATGTGGGAATTCACGACGCTTCCTGGCGGTCTGAGTTTGGAGGAAATCTTTATCTGTGGGAAGGCTCCCATGGATGTGTAAATGTTCCATATGACAAGGCGGCCGAGATTTATGCAAATATTGAGGTTGGCATGCCGGTGGTTGTGTATGAGTAACTATTCAGTAGAGAATATTCCGCGAGGTGTTTTGGGAAAACTAGAGTCTGTTTGAAAAATCATTTCCGCAATCTGCACGCCCCACGGAAATTCAGCGCGAAATCATGCGAATGCATGATTCCTGTGCATGGCAAAGCGTGTAACTGTGAAGGAACTGAACAGTTACGTTTACGAACAAAAAAGGAGATATAAGATTATGAAGATAGTAGTTTTGGCTGGAGGAACCAGTACGGAGAGAGAGATTTCCATTGTATCCGGTACCGGAATCTGCGGTGCACTGCGCCAGAAAGGTCATGAGGCAATACTTGTAGATATTTTCTGTGGAGTTGAGAATGTAGACTGGGAGAATCCTTTCCCGGCTGAATATGATGTGGAAAAAGCAGCAGAGTATATGAGCAGCTTCAATCCGCAGATCAAGGAGATGGAGAAAAAACGCAGAAGCTTTTTCGGACCAAATGTTCTGGAACTTTGTGAAAAATGTGACATTGTGTTCCTTGGACTTCACGGCGCAAATGGTGAGGATGGAAAGGTGCAGGCTACCTTTGACCTGCTGGGAATCCGTTACACAGGAACCGGTTATCTCAGCAGTGCCATGGCTATGGATAAGCGTATCACCAAGGAAGTTTTCCTGATGAACCATGTTCCTACCCCAGGCGGATTTACCATGACAAGAGACAATCTGGAGAAAGACATTGCTAAGCATGGACTGGAATTCCCGGTAGTTGTAAAAACAAGCTGCGGCGGTTCCAGCGTAGGTGTTTATATTGTAAATGATCAGAAAGAATACGAAGAGGCTCTTACAGATGCATGCCAGTATGGCGCGGATATTGTTGTGGAGGAGTATATCAAAGGCCGTGAATTTTCTGTTGCAGTTGTGGATGACAAGGCGTATCCGATCATCGAGATTGCTCCGATCCAGGGATTCTATGACTACAAGAACAAATATCAGGCTGGCTCTACTGTAGAGACCTGCCCGGCTGAGATTTCTCCGGAGCTCACAGCAAAAATGCAGGAGAATGCAGTGAAGGCAGCAAAAGCACTGGGACTTACTGGCTACAGCCGTCTGGATTTCATGATGAAAGAGAACGGAGATATGTACTGTCTGGAAGCAAATACCCTTCCGGGAATGACTCCTACCAGTCTGATTCCTCAGGAGGCGAAGGTACTGGGAATGGATTATCCGACGCTTTGCGAGGAACTGATCCGGATTTCTTTAAAAAAGTACGAATAATATACCGAATGTTTATATTAAATATAAAAAGGATTAAATAAAATGAAAAATCTTACCCTGGAAAACCTGACCAAGGTCTGCGGCGGTGTTTATTCCGGACCGTCTGACAAGCTGGAGCAGGAGGTTTCCTCTATTACAACAGACAGCCGGAAAGCAGAAGCCGGAACCTTATTTGTTCCCATCGTAGGCGAACGTGTAGATGCCCATAAATTTATTCCCCAGGTGATGGAGGCAGGTGCGCTTGCTACCTTATCTGAGAGAATCCTGGAGAATGCTGATTTCCCATATATCAAGGTAGAATCTTCCCTTCAGGCTGTAAAGGACATTGCAGAATTTTACCTGCAGCAGCTTCAGATTCCGGTTGTTGGAATTACCGGAAGTGTGGGAAAAACAAGTACAAAAGAGGTAATTGCCTCTGTCCTGAAAGAGAAATACCGTACCCTGAAAACACAGGGAAACTTTAACAATGAGTTAGGTCTTCCACTCACCGTATTCCGCCTTCGTGACGAGGATGAGATCGCAGTTCTGGAAATGGGAATCAGCGATTTTGGTGAGATGACCCGACTTGCGAAGATTGCAAGACCCGATACCTGTGTGATCACGAATATTGGCACCTGCCATCTGGAGAACCTGGGTGACAGAGACGGTGTGTTGAAAGCGAAAACCGAAATTTTTAAATATCTGAAAAAAGATGGACATATTGTATTAAACGGTGACGATGATAAGCTTTGCACTGTGAAAGAATATGAAGGAATTAAGCCTGTATTCTTCGGTATGGAGTCAGATAAGGATATTTATGCGGATGAGATCGTGAGCAGAGGGTTGAAAGGCATGACCTGCCGCATTCACGTAGGTGAGGAGTCTTTTACAACGGACATCCCAATGCCTGGCCGTCATATGGTATACAATGCCCTGGCAGCAACTGCAGTTGGTCGTATTTACGGACTGACGCTGGAGCAGATCCGTCATGGAATTGAGACCCTGGAAGCCATCAGCGGCAGATTCCACATGATCGAGACAGACCGTTTCCTTATCGTAGACGATTGTTATAATGCCAACCCAATGTCCATGAAAGCATCACTGGATGTGCTGAAAGATGGTGCTGGCAGAAGAGTGGCAATCTTAGGCGACATGGGAGAGCTTGGAGAGAATGAAGTTCAGCTTCACGCAGAGGTAGGCGAGCATGCAGCCCAGTGTGGAATTGACGTTTGCATCTGCACCGGCCCTCTTTCCGCAAACATTGCGAAGATGGCGAGAAAGAACCCGGAGCTTATCGTTATAGAAGAACCGGACCGTGACAGCCTTTTGTCCCATCTGTCTGATTATGTGCAGACCGGTGATACCATTTTGGTAAAGGCGTCTCACTTTATGCAATTTGAGAAAGTGGTAGCTGCATTGCAGGAAATGTAGGGAAGATAATGTATTGCCCTTTAAGCAGACTCTGTAGATATAATCAGAATCTGTTTAAGGGGCATTTACATTTATTTCCGCGATATATTTGACTTATAGCGCGAAAAATCAATGCTATTCCGCAATATATCATACTTATTCCGCAATAAATCAAAAACTAATTGATATATTGCGGAAAGTCTTTATATAAGTGATCATAAAATAGGAAAATATGCAGAGAAACCACAGGATAAGCAGGATTCACCGAGAATTTGACGAACGATTTATGTTTCACACAGAACAGGACAGCGGTATAATGTTCGTAAAAGGTTACTGTTTATTGGCAATGTTCCGCCAGGTATTTTTTGAAATCAGGTTCATACAAAAAAAGAGAACTGCGGTGCAAAGATATTGAACAGTTTCCCAATTTGAAAGAAAGCATGGGAGGACATTATGCTGGAGAAAATTATGGATCTGCAGATATTGCTCTACAGTATGGCGGCCCTTGGGACCCTTGGAGCAATTGGAATGCTGACGACAAACCTCACCTACAGAAGAATGCTGAAAAGTACCGGAAGCAAAAACACAGGCACGAAAAACACCCAAGGAGCAGGCAGCAGTCAGCGGATCAGCCTGAAGGAAAAATGGCTGAGACTTTGGAAAACACGGGACAGGCTTCTTCACAGAATGAATCGGCTGGTGTGGTATCCGGCACTTTTGTCCACTGTGATTCTTGGCTGTGCCATCTATTTTTCCAAGACGTTAAGGATAGAAGAGGGACTTCCTCTGACTTATCTGTATGTGGGCGCCACTGTACCGGTGGTGTTATTGCTCTTACGTCAGGCGTTGGATTTTTCTTACAAAGAAGAGCTGGTGATGGATACGTTGGCAGATTATGTGGAGCAGATGAGAAGCTGGACAGAAGAGATTCCAGCCGCGAAAAAAGCTGACCCTGTTTTACAGGAAGAAATCGTGGACAAGATTACGAGCAGCATTAAGCAGACCGCTGCTTCCGGAAGTCATTTCAGTAAGATGCTGACTCCTGAGGAAGAGAAGATTATGCGTGAGATCATCCGGGAATTTATGGAATGACAGATCGTGGAAGAAATATTGCTTGTAGGAAGGCAGTTCGTTTGTTATACTTTCAGAAGGATCTGAGAGTTACTGTGAACGGAGCAAACAGTAACCATTGTCTGCTTATAACTGACACAGCCA
>ERZ838577.4761-NODE-4761-length-10949-cov-2.823481_pt1 | contig 10949 bp, 7 predicted proteins | sample MGYA00519682_ERZ838577 | MGnify/ENA primary metagenome ERZ838577 (study PRJEB31850, sample SAMEA3708838) | human gut metagenome | biome: human gut; feature: human-associated habitat; material: faeces | place: China | collected 2014 ...
TGTGCGGGGAGCATTGTTGCGCATCTCGTCGGCTATCCGCTTGTCGCGGTTGTATGCCGGCGAATGCTCGAATGTCTCTATCACTGCATTGTCATCGAACTGGTCGGGACGGAGCACGATATAGCGCTGTGAGGCGCGGGTCTGCTCCATTTTCTTCACTTTGTTGTCGCCATAGATCTTGCTGATGATCTTGCTCTCCTCCTCGGCCTGCTGTGCCTGGTCGAGGGGTGTGGTGGTCTTGCGCATACGCTCGAAACCGCCCATACCTCCCGCCGGGGGTATGTCGCCACCTTTTATCGACAGCGGGAAACCTGCGGCGAGAATGGTCATCTTCACCTTGTTGCCCAGAGTGTCATCAAAGCAGATACCGTAGATCACATCCACATCCTTGTCGATGTTCGATATGAAGGCGGTAAGCTCTTTTGCCTCTCCCATCACGAAGCGGTCTTCGGCCTGGCGCGAGAAGTAGAGGTTGAACAGCAGGCGCTTGGAGCGTGAGATATCCTTGTTCTTGAGCAGCGGCGAGTTAAGGGCGTCATCGATGGCCTTGCTCACGCGGTTCTCACCCTCGCCGTAACCTGTGGAGATGATGGCGGCTCCACCCTCGCGCAGGGTGGTGTTCACGTCGTTGAAGTCAAGGTTCATGTATCCGTCGCAGGTTATAAGCTCCGAGATCGAACGTGCCGCGTTGGTAAGGGTATCGTCGGCCTTGCCGAAGGCGTTGATAAGGTCGAGGTCGTGGTATATCTCTGTCAGCTGCTCGTTGTTCACCACCAGAAGGGCATCCACATACTTGCTCATCTCCTCGGCGCCGTCGAGCGCCTTGAGGATCTTTTTCTGCCCTTCGAAGAAGAAGGGGATGGTGACGATGCCTATGGTGAGCAGACCCCGCTCCTGGGCTATGCGTGCCACCACGGGAGCGGCGCCGGTACCGGTGCCTCCACCCATGCCGGCGGTGATGAACACCATCTTGGTCTCGTCGTCAAAGAGGCGCGCTATATCCTCGGCGCTCTCTTCGGCGGCCTCGCGTGCGAGTTCCGGCTTGTTGCCGGCTCCCAGACCTTTGGTGGTCTGCGGGCCTATAAGCAGTTTGTTGGGTACTACGGAGTTCTTCAGAGCCTGGCGGTCGGTGTTGCACACTACGAACGACACCTTCTCCACACCCTGCTCGAACATGTGGTTGACAGCATTGTCACCGCCGCCGCCAACACCTATTATCTTGATAATCACATCGCCTGCCTGATCTTCGACAAACGATGAAGTCTGGTCTATATCTTCTATGCTCATTGATTCGATGTTGTTTTTGGGGTGCGGTTATTCTTCGTTTTCGAGGTCTTCCTGCTCTTTCATTATCATTGACAGGCGTTCCTGCAGGCGGTCGAGCCATGATTTGCCGGTCTTCACAGGCTGTTTTTCCGACTGGTGTTTCTTCTTTTTGCCGTTGTTGTCATCGTCGTCATCGTAAAGTCTGCCGATTCTTACGGTATCCTCCTCTCTGGGAGCCTTGTCGCCGGAATAGATCTTCTCGTAGCCGTTGCGTTCATCCTCGCCGGTCTCGGTTTCTGCCTCCTCGGGCATCTCGGTGCATTCCTCGTAGGGATCGCGGGAGGCGTCAAGGAGTATCGAGATCACATCCACTGCATCTGTGCCGTGGATGGAGCCGTCGGAAATGCGCACCGAGGCATTGGGAGCGCCCTGGCGCACTTTCAGGTTGCTCTCCTGGGCGAGCAGGTCATTGAAGCCGCGCAGACGGGCACCTCCGCCCACCACGATGATACCGCCTGGCAGATCGGAATCGCTCACGCCGGCATACTCGAGCTGTGCCATGATGTTGGCGATGATCTCGTCGGTGCGGGCATGCACGTAGTTGTTGATCTCGGTATAGTCGATGCCGTCGGCCGACTGCATTTTGCGTCGTGCGCCGTCCTGCGTCATGGCGTTGCCGCTCACTCGCTTTATCTCTTCAGCACGTTCCTCGGTATAGTTGAGTGTCGTGAGGTCGAGGGTGATGTTGCGCGAACCCATCGGGAGGGTCGCCTGGTATATGGCGGCTCCGTTCTTGAAGATGGCCACCGATGTGGTCTCGGCACCGAAATCCACGAGCATGCACCCGAGGCGGCGTTCGTCGTCGGTGAGCACCATGTCGGCCTCGGCAAGGGTGCGGTTCACATAGTCGATGATATTGAATCCAGCACGCTCCCCGACCACACGGCGGAGCATACGCTTGATCTTCGGGTCACAGCTTATCACTGTCATGCGGGCGGCAAGACGGTTGCCGTAGGTGCCCACAGGGTTTGCCTGGGTCTTGTCGTCGACTGTGAAGCGCACAGGCACCACCTCCACCACGTCGCGTGTGGGATCCACGGTGGCCGATGCCTTCTGCATCAGTTCGGTGATTATCGGGCGCGTTATTTCCGTTTCGGTAGGGAGGGTGAGGTCCACGTCGACAGTGCGGCTCATCAGCGAGCGCCCCCCCAGGGCCACATAGGCTCCGGTGATCATGCGCGGCGACACACGCGGATAGGCTTCCAGACGTTCGGTCACACGCTGTAGGGCGTCGCTCACCTCGGTGTTCTCGATGCAGCCGTAGCGCACCTTGTCGATGAGCCGCTCCTCCTCGGTGGCTACCACATCCACCACACCTGAGCGGTCCACAATACCAACGGCGCCCCTTATCTTGGAGCTGCCTATCTCGAATGCCACTATATAGCGGTCCTGCTCTTTTTCTCCCATATCGTTATCAATATTAGTGATCTTCCCGGGGGTTGTCGGGCGCCCCTGTGCCGATCACAGCTCTTGATTATTGTTTCTTGTTACTGTACTCGCTTATAAATTTCAGTTGCTGATACTTTTCACGCTGTCGGCATCCACCGAGGTGAGCATGGAGTTCACATCCTCCTCATATATCTCGTCGTCGGCACGGTCAAACCTTATCAGAGGTTCGGGCAGCGATTTCACCCTGCGGGTGGCCACCACCTGCCCGCGCCATTTCACCGAGATAGTGTCGTAGTAGTTCCACCCTTTCAGGGGCATCACTTTGTGATACATCAGCATCACACGCTCCAGCTTGTCGTCAATGTCGTCAGGCTCACCCAGATTGATCACATGGCCACGGATCATGGGCACCAGCAGCACATCGCGTGTCCCTGGCTCCACGGCCACATGCGACACGATGGCGTTCCATGCCGAGTCGGAGGCGATGCGGTTGATCAGCGGGAGCAGCGACACGGGGGTGCGCACCGAGTCGAACGCGCCTGTTATCACCGGCACGTCGAGGCGGAACCTTGCGTTGGCGGTGAGCCGTTTCCCCTGGCGGTTTATGTAATATGACCTGCCGTGGTTGTCGAATATACGTGCCACGGGCTTCATGGGGGTCACCGTCAGGCGCAGGCGGTTGTCTGACAGACGCTCCACATTGGCATGCTCTATGTTGTCGATACCCTCCAGGCTATCCTCGATCTTCTGGGTGTCGATGGAGCTTACCGGCATGTCGGTGCGGTCGAGCTTCCATTCCTTAAGAAGGGCGCTTATCTCCGACGGGGTGACGAAGTTGCGCGACGTAGGGCTCTGGAGCACGTGCACGTCTATGCCGCCGCAGATCTCGCGGGCTGCCATGCTGTCTGCCCAAAAGAGCGCGAACACCAGGTAGCCGATCAGGATCAGCGACAACACACAGCGTATGACGGCGGTTTTTGACATTGGTCAGCGGTTGTGGATCAGCGGTTGGTCTTTTTGTATGCGTTTGGTCCGGTGCCGGGATCATTTTTCCGGTACCAGTCTGTCCACCAGGTCGGCTATATCGCCGGCGCCGGCAGTCAAAAGGATCTCAAAGTTACTGTTTTTTACCGTATCTATCAAATCCTCACGCTTTTTCAACAGTTTTTTTTCTGTTGTCACGAGATTATGGATCATTTCGGAACTGACCCCCTCTATCGGTTCCTCGCGTGCCGGATAGATGGGCAGCAGGATCACTTCGTCGGCAAGGGAGAGCGCCGAGGCAAATTCGCGATGGAAGTCGCGGGTGCGGGTGAAGAGGTGTGGCTGGAAAGCTACGGTGAGTCTGCGGCCGGGATAGAGCGCTTTTACTGATTCTATCGACGCGCGCAGTTCGTCGGGATGGTGGGCGTAGTCGTCGATTATGACACGGCCATGCTCCCCTGCCTCCTTCAGATGGAACTCGAAGCGGCGTTTCGGCCCCATGAATGTGCCTATGGCCTCGCGGGCACGCGCGGGATCCATGTCGCCTGTGAGATAGCAGGCGGCGAGTGCCGCCACCGCGTTCTCCACGTTGATCTCCACCGGCACGCCGAGGTTTATGTCGCGGATGCTTCCGCCGGGATATATGAAATCGAAGTGTATCTCGCCGTTGCCGCGGCGTATGTTTTCGGCATGGAAATCTCCCTCCTCTTTAGAGTAGGTGTAGACTTTGACTCCCTCTGCGGGGCGGGGCTTGAGTTTCAGGCCGGTATGCACCACCAGGGCGCCGTCGGGGCGTATCAGCTCGGTAAAGCGGGCGAATCCTTCGAGATAGCTCTCCTCGTCGCCGTATATGTCGAGATGGTCGGGATCGGTGGCTGTCACTACCGCTATGTAGGGGGTGAGATGATGGAACGATCTGTCGAATTCGTCGGCCTCCACCACTGAGTATCCGCTGGCGGCATCAAGCAGGTAGTTGGAGTTGTAGTTTCTGAGCACACCCCCGAGGAAGGCGTTGCAGCCGCAGTCGCACATGTGCATTATATGGGCGGCCATAGAGGAGGTGGTGGTTTTGCCGTGTGTGCCGGAGAAGCAGAGGGCTTTGCTTCCGCGGGTTACTTCGCCGAGCAGTGCGGCGCGTTTCACCAGTCTGAAACCGCCGTCGCGGAAATAGCTCAATACCTTGTTGTCGTGCGGTATGGCGGGGGTGTATACGGCCAGGGTGGTGGCTTTGTCGCGGAATGCCGCGGGCACAGCCTTCTCCACATCGTCGTCGAAACATATGTGCGCTCCCTCTTTTTCCAGGCTGTCGGTAAGGGCTGACCGGGTGTGGTCGTAGCCTGCCACCGGTATCCCTTTTGCCAGATAGTATCTTTCGAGGGCGGCCATACCTATGCCGCCTGCTCCTACAAAATATATCTGTTTGATTTCCACTGTATTTTTTTCTCTTACTTGTCGGTTGTCAATTGTATCAGTTCATCCACGATGCGCTCGTCGGAGTTTTCCATTGCCATCGCTTTTACATTGGCGCTCAGCGTATCGCGGCGTTTCTTGTCGCGGAGGAGTGCCGTCACTGCCTCCAGAAGAGAGGTTCTGCAGTCGCGGTCGAGGATCATTATGGCGGCGTCGCGCTTTGCGAGCGCCTCGGCATTCTTGCGCTGGTGGTCTTCGGCCACATTGGGGGAGGGTACAAGGATCGCCGGTGCTCCCACAAGCTGCAGTTCACTTATGGTGCTTGCGCCGGCACGGCTCACCACCACATCGGCGGCGCGATAGGCCAGATCCATACGGCTAACGAACGGCACGGCCTTAAGGTTCGCATCGTTGATGTTTTTTTCCGTCTGCTGGCATTCGGCGGCATAGTTTTTCCCTGTCTGCCATAGGATGGCGGCTCCTGACTGCAGCAGCGCGGGTGCGGCCTCCTTCATGGAGTCGTTGATGGTGCGGGCGCCGAGACTTCCCCCTACCACGAGCACGAGCGGCCGGTTGGGGTTGAAGCCGAGTTCGCGTTTGGCATCCTCACGGCTCAGCGTGGAGCTTACAATATCCTTGCGCACGGGGTTGCCTGTCTTCACTATGCTGCCGGCCGGGAAGAAGCGGTCCATTCCGTCGTAGGCCACGCAGATGCGGTTCGCTTTCGCCGCGAGCAGCTTGTTTGTCACTCCGGCATAGGAGTTCTGTTCCTGTATCAGCGTGGGTATGCCGTTTTTCTGCGCCTCTTTCAGCATGGGGCCTGAGGCATAGCCTCCTACACCCACGGCCACATCGGGGCGGAACTCGCGCAGCACTTTTTTGGCACGCCTCATGCTGCGGTACAGCTTTATCAGCACACCGATGTTGCGCCAGAGCCGCTTGCGGTCGAATCCCGCAACGGGAAGTCCCACTATGTCGTAGCCTGCAGCGGGCACACGCTCCATCTCCATGCGCCCCTCGGCGCCTACAAAGAGTATCTGGGCATCGGGGTTGCGGCGCTTCACGGCGTTTGCTATCGCCACTGCGGGGAAAATATGTCCACCGGTTCCTCCACCGGATATAAGCACTTTCATCTTGTCGCTACTTTGTGTATGGTTTGTCGGGGGCCGCTGATACGGTTCAGATCAGCTTTCCGCGGTTCTCGGCCGAGAGCTCCTCGGGAAGTTCCAGTATCTCGGCATTGATATCTTTCTGCTTGTTGCTCTGCACGGCATAGCGGCTCACACTGAGCATGATGCCGAAGGCAATGGAGGTCACTATGATCGATGAGCCACCTTTGGAGATGAGCGGGAGCGGTTGTCCCGACACGGGGAACACACCGGTGACGATGGCCATATGGAACAGTGCCTGCAGCACTATCATCACCGCCATTCCCATCACGAGCAATGCGGGGAAGGCGCGCGAGCAGCGCGCGGCTATGGCGCCCGCCCTTCCGAGCAGCGCCAGATAGAGCACAAGCAGCCCTATCCCCCCGATCAGTCCCCAGTCCTCTACCACTATGGCGAATATATAGTCGGAGAATGCGAGCGGCAGGCGCGATGTCTCGCGTGAGTTGCCGGGAAGCACCCCCGAGATCCCTCCGTGTGCCTGTGCCATGTAGGAGTACATCTCCTGGCGGTTCACCGAAGTGATCTCTTTCTTGTATTTTGGGATGGAGTCGCCGAGCCAGTTGGCTATGCGCCCTTTCTGCAGCCCGGTGCGGTCGGCCGTGGCCTCTTTGCCCGAGGCGTCCCTGCCGGTCTCGAGGATGGTCTGTTGCTCTATGTGGTCTATACTCTTGTCGTTGAGGTGTTTGACGTAATAGAAGCCACCCCCCACTATGGCGTATATGGCGAGCATGATGCCGAATTTGCTCCACTGCACGCCTCCGATAAGCATCATGGCGAACGATACCCCCATAAGGAGCAGAGTGTTGGTGAGTCCCTGCGTGAACAGGAGGCCGCCACATAGCAGCACGGCGCCGGCGCTCCATACCACTGCCGAGGTGCGCACCCCCTTGCGGGTCTGCATTATCGACATTATGTAGGCTATGAAGAGCACCACAGCGAGTTTCAGTATCTCCGATGGTTGCAGCGGGATCCCCAGGATGGTGGTGCTTCGCCGGGCGCCGTTGATGATGTCGCCCTTGAACAGCACGTAGAATCCCAGGATCACGGCAATGATGCCGAAAGCTATCGTACACCGGTAGAACCAGATGTATTTCAGCCTGGAGATGCCTACGGTGATCGCCACTCCGATAAGTAACAGGCGCCCGTGACGGAGCAGAGGACCGAACACATTCGAGGCCTGCACCTCGCGCGACGAGGCGCTGTACAGCTCTACCACCGATACAAGCAGCATCAGTATGTAGATGGCCCAGATATATTTGTCGGCTTTAGGCAGGGGGAGCCGCACGTCCTTTTTCAGTTCGGCCTGCGGGGACGCTCCTGCCTGGTTGGTGGTTGCCATTATACTTTTCTCCTTATTTATAAGTGATTTACTGTTTTGGGTCGGGAAAACGGTTTATTGCTCCAGTTCCCTCTTTTTCATCTGTCTTACGGCTGTCTTGAACTTGGTGCCGCGGTCCTCGTATCCGAAGAAGAGGTCGAAGCTGGCGCAGCAGGGGCTCAGAAGCACGGTGTCGCCCGCGCAGGCGAGTTCACGGCACTCCTTCACGGCGTCGGCAAGGGAATGGGTGTCGCGGATCACAGGCACTTTGCCGGTGAAGAAGTCCACGATCTTGCTGTTGTCTTTACCCATGGCCACTATGGCTTTCACTTTCTCATTTACCAGGGGTAGTATGTCGTTGTAGTCGTTACCCTTGTCTTTGCCTCCGAGGATGAGCACGGTATGTTTCCCTTCGGGCATCGATTCGAGGGCATACCAGCATGAGTTCACGTTGGTGGCCTTGGAGTCGTTGACCCAGCGTGCCCCGGAGATGGTCTCCACATGCTCCAGGCGGTGCTCCACACCCTCGAAGTCGCTCAGGGCGCGGCGTATGTCCTCCTTGCGTATGTCGAGGATGGCGGCGCTCAGGCCGGCGGCCATGGAGTTGAGCAGGTTGTGCACTCCGCGCAGGGCGAGCTGTGTGCGGGGCATGGTCAGTCTGGTCTCCTTGGTGTCCAGACAAAGTTCCTCGTTTTCGTCGAGCCATGCGGCGGAGTCTGCCTTGCGGTGTTCGGCGAAGGGGAAGAGGCGTGCCTCGGTGGAGATATGTTTCAGCTGATCGGTGATCACGGGATCCTCCTCCCAGAAGACGAAGGCGTCGGTGGGAGTGAGGTTGCGGATGATGCGGAATTTGGCGTTGATGTAGTTTTGCATCTTGTATTCGTAGCGGTCGAGGTGGTCGGGGGTGATGTTCATCAGCACCGCCACATTGGCGCGGAAGTCATACATGTTCTCGAGTTGGAAGGAGCTTAACTCCACCACATACACGTCGTGATGGTCCTCGGCCACCTGCCATGCCAGGGAGCGCCCCACGTTGCCGGCCAGGCCCACATTGATGCCTGCCTCGCGCAGGATATGATAGATGAGCATTGTAGTGGTGGTCTTTCCGTTCGAACCGGTTATACATACCATCTTGGCGTCGGAGTAGCGTCCGGCAAATTCTATTTCGGAGATTACCGGTATGCCGCGTTTCACTATTTCCTGTACCATAGGCGCCGTGGGGGGCACACCGGGCGATTTCACCACTTCGTCGGCGTTGAGGATCAGTTCCGCTGTGTGCTGTCCCTGTTCATAGGGGATCTTGTAGCGTTCCAGAGCCTCAAGATAGCGGGGAGCTATCTTGCCGCTGTCGCTCAGAAACACATCCATCCCTTTTACCTTTCCCAATACGGCGGCGCCTATGCCGCTCTCTCCGCCTCCGAGTATCACGAGGCGCTTGCCTGCTTTTTCGTTCATATCTTTATCAGAAGTAAGAAGTCTTGGCACGGGGATGGGAGAGACGTCCTCACGTACCCTGACCGGTTACCGGGTTGTTTTATCTTATCTTTAGTGTTACAAATGTGATGACTGCCAGGAAGATGCATACGATCCAGAAACGGGTCACGATTTTCGATTCAGGAATAGCCGCTATCGGTTTCTGGATTATGGCTTCTATGCCGGAGTTGCCCGGCTTCTGGAAGTGGTGGTGCAGCGGGGTCATCTTGAATACGCGTTTACCCACGCCGGTGCGACGTTTGGTCCACTTGAAGTATGCCACCTGGATCATTACCGATACATCCTCCACGAAGAATATGGCGCACAGCACCGGTATCAGCAGCTCCTTGTGGATGAGGATGGCGAGCACCGCTATGATGCCACCGATGGTGAGCGAGCCGGTGTCGCCCATGAATACCTGCGCCGGATAGGCGTTGTACCACAGGAAACCTACAAGTGCGCCCACGAAGGCAGCGCAGAACACCACAAGCTCCTCGCTGCCCGGGATATACATTATGTTAAGGTAGCTCGAGTAGATCACTGAGCCTCCGAGATATGCCATTATGCCGAGCGCCACGGCTATTATCGCCGAGCATCCTGTGGCGAGGCCGTCGAGGCCGTCGGTGAGGTTGGCTCCGTTTGATGTGGCCGTGATCACGAAGATTGTGACGATGATGAACAGGATCCACCCTCCGGTGCGGGCATGGTCGCCCATCCATTTTGTCAGCGACGCGTAATCGAAGTTATTCTCCTTGACAAAGGGGATGGTGGTCTGTGTGGATTTGATGTTGTGCGATTCGTATATCACCTCCTCCACCTCGTCGGTCTCCACGTTGGTCACCTCGTGGTTCTGGCGTATCACTATGTCGGGGCTGAGCATCATGGTAAGCCCCACGATAAGGCCGAGACCCACCTGGCCTATGATCTTGAAGCGGCCGCTCATGCCGTCCTTGTTCTTGCGGTGAATCTTGAGGTAGTCGTCGGCGAACCCGAGTGTGCCGAGCCACATGGTGGCCACGAGCATCAGCTGCATGTACACGTTGTTGAGGTTGCCTACAAGCAGGCACGGGATGAGGATGGCGATTATTATGATGATACCTCCCATAGTGGGGGTGCCTGTCTTCTTCATCTGGCCTTCCAGACCAAGGTTGCGGACGATCTCTCCGACCTGCATCTTCTGGAGGCGGTCAATGATCCTGCGGCCGAAGACCATCGCTATGAACAACGACAGTATCAGTGCGGCTCCCGAGCGGAAGGTGATGTAGTCCATCAGTCTTGCTCCCGGGAACCCGGTGCCTTCAAGATATTTGAACAGATAGTAGAACATGTGATGAAATCAGGGGGTTGAGAAATAAGAAATTGAGAAATAAGAAAATAAGAAATTGAGAAGCCGGAAGGGTTATGCTTCCGTGCCTCGCTGTCAGCCGGTTACGGCAGACAGCGCTTTTCTTATCTCCTCGCGGTCGTCGAAGTGATGTTTCACTCCGCAGACCTCCTGATAGTCCTCGTGTCCTTTTCCGGCGATGAGGATCACGTCACCTTTCCGGGTCACGGATGCCGCATGCATGATGGCCTCGCGGCGGTCCACTATGCTTGTGGAGCGCTCGCGGAGTGCGGGATCGTCAAGACCCTCCTCCATGTCCCTGAGGATATCCTCAGGTTGCTCGAAGCGGGGATTGTCGGAGGTGAGGATCACCATATCGCTCAGGCGCGCCGCTTCTTTGGCCATGATGGGGCGTTTCCCCTTGTCGCGGTTGCCGCCGGCGCCCACCACGGTGATGATGCGGCCCCGGTTCCCGATAACTTCCCTTATCGCGGTGATCACGTTTACCACGGCGTCGGGGGTGTGGGCATAGTCCACGATGCCGGTCACGCTGCCG
>ERZ838577.4764-NODE-4764-length-10942-cov-2.769634_pt1 | contig 10942 bp, 7 predicted proteins | sample MGYA00519682_ERZ838577 | MGnify/ENA primary metagenome ERZ838577 (study PRJEB31850, sample SAMEA3708838) | human gut metagenome | biome: human gut; feature: human-associated habitat; material: faeces | place: China | collected 2014 ...
CGCATAAAGCGAGCATTTAAACCGCCGCGACTAAAGTCACAAATATAGGATATCTCTCTCTTCTCGGGCGTCTGTTACTTAATGAATTAAATAGTAACCCCTCGATTTTGTCGAAAATTTGTTGCTATTTGTAAAAGAATGTGACTGACAGAAGAAAAATGCTATGGTATGATAAAATCATAATTAATTTACGGATTGCAAAGTATATTTGGAGAGGGGATGGGCAACATGAAAAAGAAGAGAATCGAACAAAACGAGATAAAAAGGTATTTTCTGATTATAGCAGCATTTCTTAGTTTTATGATATTGAGTCTTTTATTCTTTTTATCATGGTTGCAGCAGGATGTAGAAGTTAGCAGTAGAAAAACTGTGGCAACAAATGTAGAGAGGCAGAGCTATCATTTGAAGTCAGTGCTGGATATTCAGTTTAATTATCTGTCGGGTATGGCTTCTTACATGGGTGAAAGAGAAGATCTGTTTTGTCAGGAGAATAAAAGGCTAATCCGGAGTATTGTAAAAGAACAGGATTTGGATCTGATAGGCATTATGAAGGCAGATGGAGATGCTTATTACAATAACGGTGCAAGAAAGAATGTAAAAAACAGAGGGTATTTTAAGAGGGTGATGCAGGGACAAAAGATAATGAGTCCGCCACTTGCAAGTAAGGTAGATGGAAGAACAAAAGTGATTCTTGCTGTACCAATTTACAGGAATGGACAGGTGCTCTTGGAGCATCTTATAATGTAGGTGCGTTGAATCAGATGTTATTTGATGATATTTATGATGGCATTGGTTTTTCTATGATCATAGATACTTCCGGAAAAATTATTTCCTGTGATAGCGGACTTTCTTATCGAAAGATTGGTATTAATGATAATGTATATGATTTTTATACAAAGAGTGGTGAGGTTGCCGAGGAAACAATGAAGTCGGCAAAAGCTAATATCAAGAAGCAAAAATCTGGTATTCTTGTTCTTAAAGAAAAGAATGCCATGAGCTATCTGGCATATGAGCCGTTGCATATCAATAATTGGATGCTCTGCTATATGGTTCCGCAAAGTAAAGCACAGGAGGCATTTCAGTTTATTGGAAATAAGGAAGTGATTCTGTTTGCAATCATTGGTGTGGGTGTGATTACATTTTTGATTCTCATTTTACAGAGAACATCCATGAAGCAGAAAGAGATGAGAGAGATTGCCAGCAGGGATGGACTGACACAGCTATATAATAAAGCAGGAACAGAACAACGTATTAAAGAGTGGCTGCATAGTGACAGAAGTAAGGCCGGTGCTGTTCTCATGATGATGGATGTCGATTATGTTAAGCAGATTAATGATACTTATGGTCATGCAGTAGGAGACAGAGTTTTATATAAGGTTGGCCATCTTTTGAAGAGTTCTTTCAGAGAGAATGATATTGTAGGAAGAATTGGCGGAGATGAGTTTCTTATATTTATGGAGGGAATCACTTCAGAAGAATTTGCCGTTCGGAGGATGAAGAATTTACAGCAGTATCTCAGAGAACTTCCGATAGAGGAGTTAGAGGAACATACATTGACCTGCAGTATGGGAGCGGCCTTTATGCCAAAAGATGGCACGACATTTGGAGAGTTGTATAAGCATGCTGATGAAGCACTTTATACAACAAAAAGAAATGGCAGAGATGGATTTAGAATCTATCATGAGGTGGAAGAGAAAGAAGTATAGATACTTTATACAAATACCAAGAAAGAATTTATTGGTTTTTTAGAAAATTTAATGGAATAAAGGGCGAAGATATGGTATTATGTTGCATGTAGTGCGTAATCATTGTGGCATTATTATATAAGGTAATAAGTTGAATTAAGTTGAGAAAGGAAGTGCCAGAATGCCCCCTTTTGCCAAAAGAGAAATTAAAAATTCTTTTATAAAGTTATTAACAGAACGACCGATTTCCCAGATTACAGTGAAGGATATTGTAGAGGACTGTGGTGTGAATCGTAATTCTTTTTACTATCATTTTCAGGATATCCCTTCTTTATTAGAAGAGATTATTGTAGAGATGACTGCGAAAGTCATAGAAAATTTGCCGGAGGAATCTACATTTGAGGAAAAGGTTACGGCGGCTCTGGAAGAGATTAATTTGAATAAAAGGATGATTTACCACATTTATGGCTCTTCGAACAGAGAATTTTATGAGAAGCAGCTTATGAAAATTTGTGATTATGTTACCCGAACCTATATCCGTTCCAGAGATTACTCGGAAAAGGTCGCTTCAAAAGACTTAGAATTTGTCATAAGTTATTTAAAGTGTGAGCTGTTTGGGCAGCTTATTGACTGGCTGAATCATGACATGTCGTATGACATTGTGGAGCATTCCCGCATACTTTGTCGAATGTTTGCAGGAAGTATGCGTATGGTATGTCAAAAATATAAATTAATATAAAGAGAATCGCAATGAATAATTGCATTCTTAAAAATAACATGCTACAATGTACTATATTTCGAGAAATACGATGAGGTAAGAAAAGATTTCGAGGGAGAAGTCCATCTGGGCTTCTCTGTTTTTGTGTAATCGTTTGCTGTTAATTTTATTTATGTGGCTTGTAATATGTAGCAAGATATGTCTCAGAAGTGTTTTTCCCAACAATATAAATTATACAGAGAGGAAGAAGTATAATGAAAATGAAAGTCAAAAGAAAACAAGCCGTAATACTTGGACTGATTGCGGTATTTGCCGTATTGCTTGCAATCACTATGCTGACGGGCAAACCATCCGCAGATGGTGAGTATACAAGCGTCGTATACGCAACAGCACTATCATTACTGCCGCCAGTAATCGCAATTGGACTGGCACTTTTTACAAAAGAGGTATATACATCACTTCTGGCCGGAATTCTGGCTGGAGCACTTTTGTATGCCAATGGCAATCTGGAATTGATGTTAAATACGATGCTATTTAACGAGGATGGCGGCATGGTAAGCAAGCTGTCTGACTCCGGAAATGTTGGAATTTTAGTATTTCTTGTCATGCTGGGTATCTTAGTATCACTGTTAAACAAAGCGGGAGGTTCCGCTGCATTTGGAAAGTGGGCATCTAAGCACATCAAAACAAGGATTGGGGCACAGATTAGCGTTATGATTCTTGGAGTGTTAATCTTTGTCGATGATTATTTCAATTGTCTGACGGTTGGAAGTGTTATGCGTCCTGTGACAGACCGTCACAAGGTATCCAGAGCAAAGCTATCTTATATTATTGATGCGACAGCGGCTCCGGTTTGTATCATTGCACCAATCAGCTCCTGGGCAGCCGCAGTTACGTCATCTGTTCCAGCCGATTCTGGAATTAATGGTTTTGCGGTCTTTATCCAGACCATTCCATACAATCTGTATGCAATTCTGACGTTAGTAATGCTGCTTACAATTACTGTTTTGCGTGTGGATTTTGGACCGATGAAGCGTCATGAGATGAACGCTATTGCCGGTGATTTGTTTACAACACCGGGAAGACCGTATGAGGACAATGAAGAAGAAATCATTAAGGAAAACTCTCATGTACTTGACCTGGTGCTTCCAGTAGTCGTATTGATTGCAAGCTGTATTGTAGCCATGATTTATACCGGTGGCTTTTTTACGGGAGCATCCTTTGTGGAGGCGGCATAGGTGTTGCTTTTTCGGCTAATGGAAGTACGGGAGGTACAGATATTATTGCAGCCATCATCAACAAATACCGGGACATCACATTAGGAAGAGTCGTGCTCATCTGCGATATGATTATCATTTCTTCCAGTTATTTTGTCTTAAAAGACTGGGAAAAAGTGGTGTATGGGTTTGTAACTCTTTATATTTGTAGTTTCGTTCTCGACCAGGTAGTGAATAGCGCCCGCCAATCCGTACAGTTTTTTATCATATCTAACAAATATGAAGAAATTGGACGGCATATTAACGAATATCCGCACCGGGGAGTAACGATTATCAATGCAACCGGCTTTTATACAGGACGAGAAGTAAAGATGATGTTTGTATTAGCCAAGAAAAGGGAATCGCCTATCATCTTCCGGTTGATAAAAGACATAGACCCGAATGCATTTGTATCGCAGAGTGCTGTCATCGGAGTGTATGGAGAAGGATTCGATCATATCAAAGTAAAATAAAAAAGAAATGAAAAACCAATATTGAGAAACATGAAATTTCGACCAACCCCCAAGTTATTAACAGGCATTTTCATGGGAATATTTTCCCTGACAACACTTAGTACAATGGCTGAGAAAGCCGTGAAACCTTATTGGCAGGACGTACAGGTAGTTGAAGTCAACAAAGAGTATCCACGTACTTCTTTTATGACATACAACAATCGCGCTGATGCCTTGAGTGGCAAGTTCGAACGAAGCAAGTATTACCGCTTGCTGAACGGAACCTGGAAATTCTACTTTGTAGACTCTTATAAAAAACTTCCCGAAAACATTACCGATCCGAACACCAATACAGATTCGTGGGATGATATTCAGGTGCCCGGCAACTGGGAAGTACAAGGACACGGAATAGCCATCTACACCAATCATGGTTATGAATTCAAACCGCGCAATCCACAACCTCCTACTCTTCCCGAAGCCAATCCGGTAGGAGTTTATCGCCGGGACATCGATATTCCGGCAGACTGGGACGGGCGGGATATCTACTTGCATTTGGCAGGAGCTAAGTCCGGCGTATATGTATATATCAACGGACAAGAAGTAGGATATAGCGAAGACTCCAAGAATCCGGCAGAATTTCTTATCAACAATTACGTGAAGCCGGGAAAGAACGTACTTACAGTTAAAATCTTCCGTTGGAGCACCGGTTCCTATCTTGAATGTCAAGACTTCTGGCGTATGAGTGGTATTGAACGCGATGTTTTTCTGTATTCACAGCCTAAAGCAGCTCTCAAAGATTTCCGAATTAAGTCTACGCTGGACGACAGTTACAAAAATGGAATCTTCGGTTTAAATGTCGATTTGAGAAATCACGAAAAGGCTGCAACTAATCTTACATTAGTTTATGAACTATTAGATGCACAAGGAAAAGTTGTAGCTACTGAAGAGAAGACAGCCTATATTCCATCGAACGAAGTACGTACACTTTCTTTCGATAAGAATCTGACAGATGTCAGCACATGGACCTCCGAACATCCGAATCTATACAAACTGTTGATGACAGTAAAAGAGAATGGCAAAATCAATGAAATCATTCCTTTCAATGTAGGATTCCGCCGGATTGAGATCAAGCCTATCGAACAGAAGGCTGCTAACGGAAAACCGTATGTCTGCTTATTCATCAACGGTCAGCCTCTGAAACTGAAAGGGGTAAATATCCACGAACATAATCCGTCAATAGGTCATTATGTTACAGAGGATTTAATGCGCCGTGACTTCGAACTGATGAAACAACATAACTTAAACAGTGTACGCCTTTGCCACTATCCGCAAGACCGCCGTTTCTATGAGCTTTGTGATGAATACGGACTTTATGTATATGATGAAGCCAACGTGGAAAGCCACGGAATGTATTATGATCTCCGGAAAGGCGGTTCACTGGGTAACAATCCCGAATGGCTGAAACCGCACATGGATCGTACCATCAATATGTTTGAACGTAATAAGAATTATCCGAGCGTTACATTCTGGTCGCTGGGAAATGAAGCCGGAAACGGATATAATTTCTATCAGACTTATTTGTGGTTGAAAGAGGCAGACAAAGATCTGATGGATCGTCCGGTCAACTACGAACGTGCTCAATGGGAATGGAACTCCGATATGTATGTTCCGCAATATCCGGGTGCCGACTGGCTGGAAAATATCGGAAAGAATGGTAGCGACCGTCCTGTAGCTCCTTCGGAGTATGCACATGCCATGGGAAACTCCACGGGAAACCTGTGGGGACAATGGCAGGCAATTTACAAATATCCGAATCTCCAAGGTGGATATATCTGGGACTGGGTAGACCAAGGTCTTCTCCAAAAAGATAAGAATGGAAGAGAATACTGGGCCTACGGAGGTGACTTCGGCGTAGACGCACCTAGCGATGGTAACTTCCTCTGCAACGGTCTTGTCAATCCGGATCGTGGTCCGCATCCGGCAATGGCTGAAGTGAAATATGTACATCAGAATGTAGGTTTTGAAGCAGTAGATGCCGCAGCCGGTATATTCAAAATCACCAACCGTTTCTATTTCACTAACCTGAAAAAATATCAGATTCACTACAATGTACTTGCTAACGGAAAGACAATAAAAGGTGGAAAAGTATCTTTGGATATTGCTCCGCAAGCCTCTAAAGAATTCACCGTACCGGTAAATGGTCTGAAAGCCCAACCGGGAACAGAATATTTTGTCAACTTCAGTGTAACAACCACAGAGCCTGAACCGTTGATTCCAACCGGATATGAAATTGCATACGACCAGTTCCAACTTCCTATCCAGGCAGAGAAGAGTATATATAAAGCAAACGGTCCGGCATTGAAAACAACGATTCAAGGAGATGAATTAATCGTTTCTTCCTCCAAAGTAAACTTTGTATTCAACAAGAATAGCGGATTAGTAACCTCGTATAAAGTAGATGGTACAGAATATTTCAAAGACGGATTTGGTATTCAGCCTAACTTCTGGCGTGCTCCTAATGATAATGACTATGGTAACAGCACTCCTAAACGTTTGCAGGTATGGAAACAATCAAGCAAAAACTTCCGCATAACGGATGCCACCATGACAGCAGAAGATAAAGCAGTCTCCTTAAATGTAACCTACTTACTGGCTGCCGGCAACTTGTATGTTGTCACTTACAAAATCTATCCGAACGGAATAGTTAACGTAAATGCCAAATTCACATCAACGGATATGCAGCCTACAGAAACAGAAGTTTCCGAAGCTACCCGCATGGCTACATTTACCCCCGGAAGTGATGCTGCCCGTAAGGCTGCCTCCAAACTGGAAGTCCCCCGTATCGGTGTGCGTTTCCGCTTGCCGGCACAGATGAACAATGTACAATACTTTGGCCGTGGCCCGGAAGAGAATTATATCGACCGCAATCACGGAACGCTCGTTGGCGTATATAAGACAACAGCGGATCAAATGTACTTCAACTATGTGCGTCCACAGGAAAACGGACATCACACTGATACCCGTTGGATCGCTTTATCTCCTAATAAAGGAAACGGCCTGGTGTTGGTAGCGGACAGTCTTATCGGTTTCAATGCCTTGCGCAACTCTATCGAAGACTTTGACTCTGAAGAAGCTCTGCCCCACCCTTACCAATGGAATAACTTCAGCCCGGAAGAGGTTGCCAATCACGACGAGAACGCTGCCCGCAACGTATTACGGAGAATGCATCATGTCAACGACATCACTCCCAGAGATTTCGTTGAGGTTTGTGTAGATATGAAGCAACAAGGAGTAGGCGGATATGACAGTTGGGGTGCTCGCCCGGAACCTTTCCACCAGATCCCGGCTAACCGTGATTACCAGTGGGGCTTCACATTAGTACCCGTTCGCTCGGCTAACCAGGCCAACGAAGCTGCTAAATATGATTATCGATAACCTTAGTATAAATTTTTAAAGAAAAAAAACATGAAAGATTTATCTAGCATCGTAGCTAAATTTAAAGTCCAAGGTACGATAGAAGAAATCAAACCTTTGGGTGCAGGACTTATCAACGACACTTATAAAGTAAACACCAAAGAAGCAGATGCTCCCGACTATGTTTTGCAACGCATCAATCATGCCATTTTCCAGAATGTAGAAATGCTTCAATCCAATATTAGCGCTGTTACCAATCACATTCGCAAGAAACTGACGGAAGCCGGAGAATCGGATATAGACCGCAAGGTGTTGAGTTTCCTCGAAACAGAAGAAGGTAAAACATACTGGTTTGACGGTGACAGTTATTGGCGTGTGATGGTATTCATCCCACGTGCAAAAACGTATGAGACGGTAAATCCCGAATATTCCAATTATGCAGGAGAAGCCTTCGGTAACTTCCAGGCTATGCTGGCCGATATTCCGGAAACATTGGGTGAAACCATACCCGATTTCCACAACATGGAGTTCCGTCTCAAACAACTACATGAAGCCGTTGCGAAGGATGCTGCCGGACGGGTAGCAGAAGTGAAGTACTATCTGGATGAAATAGAGAAACGCGCAGATGAAATGTGTAAGGCTGAACGTTTATATCGTGAAGGGAAACTTCCCAAACGCGTTTGCCATTGCGATACGAAAGTGAATAACATGATGTTCGACGAGGATGGCAGCGTGCTATGCGTGATCGATCTCGATACGGTGATGCCGAGTTTCGTGTTTTCTGATTACGGCGATTTTCTCCGTTCTGGAGCAAACACTGGGCTTGAGGATGATCCGGATCTTGACAACGTGAATTTCGACATGGATATTTTCAAGGCTTTCACCAAAGGATACCTTGAATCAGCCGTTTCCTTCCTGTTGCCTGTGGAGATAGAGAATCTGCCCTATGCGGCGGCGCTTTTCCCTTATATGCAGTGTGTGCGTTTTCTGGCCGACTACATCAACGGCGACACCTATTATAAGATCCGCTATCCTGAGCACAACCTTGTGCGCACCAAGGCACAGTTCAAACTGCTGCAGAGTGTGGAGGAGCATATGGATGAGATGCGCCGGTTCATAGACGCCTGTCTGAAAGGAGAGGAGACAGATAAATAACTTATCTGGCCGGTAAAATCGTTTTGAACAGTTGCTTAAAAAGATTGGGAAATGAAAACACTTGAGGTCGGAAAAGTAAAGGCGGAGGGGATATCCGCGGCGTCGGTGCCCGGGCTTCTTGACAGGGAGAATGTAGCTTTCGTGCCGGTTGACACGGTAAACTGGAAGGATTTCCCGTATCTTCCGGAAGTGAGGTTCCGCATCGCCTATACGGACGAAGCCATCCTTCTACATTTCAGAGTGAAAGAGGAGAGTGTGCGTGCAGCTGCCCCGCATGACAACGGCGCGGTGTGGGAGGATGCATGTGTGGAGTTTTTCTCGGTGCCTGCCGGCGACGGTGTATATTACAACATGGAGTGCAACTGTGCGGGCACGCTGCTTGTCGCCGCCGGTAAAGAACGCGAGAATCGTATGGATGCCCCGCAGGAGATGCTCGACGGTGTGGACCGATGGTCTTCGCTTGGCCGCGGTGTGTTCGGCGAAAAGGTGGGTGAATGCTGCTGGGAAGTGGCTCTTGTGATACCGTTCGCCACATTCTTTATGCACGCGATAGATTCGCTGGAGGGGAAAAGGATTCCTGCCAACTTTTACAAATGCGGCGACAAACTGCGCACGCCGCATTTCCTGTCATGGAATAAAATTGAAATAGAAAAGCCTGATTTTCACCGTCCCGATTTCTTCGGCGAGCTGCATTTCATATGATATGCCGCCCTGATCTGCCGCGGGGCATCAGCGGCGGGGAGCCGCTACGGATTGGCGCAGGACTATCGAGGGCTGCAGAAGTATGCCTCCCGCCGGCACCGGATTGTCTTTGATGCGGTCCATGAGCATCTTCACCGCTACGATGCTTATGCTTTCGATCGGCTGTGAGATGCGTGTGACCGGCGGATTTAGAAAATCGAGATAAATGTTGTCGTCAAACGATACTATCGAGAGGTCTTCAGGCACCTTCAGCCCATGCTCGCTGATGGCCTTTATCGCTCCGAGAAGTATGGTGTTGGAAAGCGCAAAAATTGCGCTGATCTTTTTGCCCATGTTGAGCGCGAGTTTTGTCTCCACATAGCCGTTCTGTGTGGAAAACTCGTTGCCGCAGATCATGGCGTTTCCTGCCAGACCCGCTTTTTCAAGTGCGTCGAGATAGCCTTGCACGCGACGCTGCGATGTGATGGACTGCGGCGTGCCCTGTATGCACATGATATCGGTGTGTCCGGCCTTGATGAGCAGTTCGGTGGCTTCGAGCGCCCCTTTGTAGTTGTCGGTGGCTACGTATGAAAGGTCGCACTGGTCGAAATAGCGGTCTATCAGCACCAGAGGTTTCTCTCTGGCGAGTTCCACAAGCCGGGCGGGATCGTCGCTGCTAGGTACCATTATTATGCCGTCGACATTGCGTGACAGGAGTGTGTTGATGGCTTCATCCTCATCTTTCACACTCTCGTGTGTGTCTATCACCATCACCGGATATGAGTATTTGTGTGCTTCCCCTATCACAGCGCTGGCGATGTTGGCGAAAAACGGGTTGTCGATGCATGGCACAAGCAGGCCGATGGTGCGTGTGGCACAGTTGCGCAAACTTTGTGCGACATAGTTTGGCCTGTAATTCAGCTTCCTTACCGCATCCATTATCTTTTTCTGTGACTCGCGGCTTATCCTGAATTGCTCGGATTTTCCGTTGAGCACTCTGGAGATGGTTGTTACAGAGAAGCCTGTGTAGTTTGATATGTCGGATAAAGTGCTTTTTTTCATCGTGTTAACCTTTTCGTCTCCCCAAAGATAATATATTTTTTTGAAATAATTTTCAAAAATTTTTTAAAAGTTGCCGTTTTTTCAACTTTTTTATATATCTTTGCGCAAACGTTTGAGCTATATTCTATACCGGTCAGAATAATGCGGTGCTCCGCGCCGCATGCAAATCCTTAAATTACCTGATACCAATCACGTTTCAATAACTACGATGGACAAGAAGATAGTTGTAGTCGGAAGCAGCAATACCGATATGGTGATTCGTTGCCCGCATATGCCCCGGCCTGGTGAAACGGTGCTCGGGGGCGAATTCCTCATGAACCATGGCGGCAAAGGAGCCAACCAGGCTGTCGCCGCGGCCAAACTCGGGGGAAATGTGACTTTTGTAGCCAAAGTCGGTGACGATATTTTCGGCGGCGAGACACTCGAGATGCTTCGCGGTATGGGGATCGACACCTCGCATGTGAGTGTCAGCCACGACTGCCCGTCGGGTGTGGCGCTTATAAACGTAGACGCTAACGG
>ERZ838577.4772-NODE-4772-length-10933-cov-2.975639_pt1 | contig 10933 bp, 7 predicted proteins | sample MGYA00519682_ERZ838577 | MGnify/ENA primary metagenome ERZ838577 (study PRJEB31850, sample SAMEA3708838) | human gut metagenome | biome: human gut; feature: human-associated habitat; material: faeces | place: China | collected 2014 ...
ACAGTCATTGTATTTCTTCCTCCTGAAGGCTCTGTAAATGTAGTGTCGGGATTTGATTCCAGAAAATATACCTCTCCCTCCAGGAATTCTTCCATCGGAAGCCATATGTGAAAATCTCCGGTTGTCTGCATCGCCGGCTTTATATCTATTTTCCATATTCCGGGAACCGCATTCTGAAACCTTATAAATACCAGCTGTGCATCATTATTCCTCTGTAATAATCTGTATTCCACAGTAATCGTTGTCCGTTCAAATGTAAATAAAAAATCAAACAGATACCCCAGACGTATCGGAATCATCCCCGTACGCTCTCCAGACGGCGAAGTAACCGACACCATTACGATATTCGGAAGTGTACTCCATAATTCAACGGCAAAAGACTGTGTCCCTTCTCCTACCCGGATTTCTGCTGTCCTCATATCCTGTGCATCCGTAAAACGGTTAAAATAATGATGTCTTCTGGCCGCCTCATTGCCTGTTCCGACTACAACACACCTGTTTCTTACCGTCGCATAAATGTCCAATATATCTGCCAGAATAGAATCTCCGTTATGTCCTCCAAAGCTTGTTCCGATGGCTACACAGATCACTAACGGCATTCCCTGTTTTCTTGCCAGGTCATTCAGATAGCGGAGTCCCAGCATAATATCATTTTCCTGATAACATACGGCATCCTGTGCTATTGCGAAAAATTCTTTCAGATAATTTTTTGCCGGCTTTAATTTGACCATTGCAATAGAAGCCTCCGGTGCGGCCCCGAGAAACTGTTTTCCAACTTCTGCTCCTCCTGCAGCCGCACTTGCAACAAATGTTCCATGTCCGTCTGTATCCACACTCGGTACTATCTGAAGCGGATCCTCCGATCTAAGTGCTGCATTGATCATTTCTTCCGTATATTCCGTTCCATAATAAAGCCCCTGTGGTGTTCTTCCCGTCTGAATCGTCTGATCCCAGATTCCCACAATCCGTGTCGTCCCGTCCAGATTGCGAAACACACGATTCTGATAATCTATCCCGGTATCTAAAAAGCCGATCATGATCCCATCCCCCATCAGCTGAAGTGTCGGATAGTTCTGCAATGTAATAATTCCCGCTGCATCTAACGGCTGCATATCCAGAAGTGTATAACATTTTGGGATCGTACTGTACCAATATTCTCTGAACGATAATGGAAGCAGAATCCTTCTGTCTACAGATACACTTTTATATCCAAAATCCATCTCCTGAATACACGCATTTTCCGGATTCACTTCCTTAAGTTCCTCATCTCTGTATAATGGAATAATAAAATCCCAGTAATCTTCGGAAATAATCTTTTCTTTACAGTTCTCTTCCAAATCAAAAAAACCTTTCATATACATTTGTTTTATGTATATGAAAGGTTCCCTGTCATTCATTAATCTTTTATTATGAATTCGTATTCTGGTTCAGCATACGTTCAATAATGTCTACCGACTCTTCAATACCATAACTTGCACTGTTAAAACAGATATCATAGTTCACAGCATCTCCCCACTTCAGGCCGGTATAGAAATTGTAATATTTCGAATGCTGATGGTCAATCTTCTTCAAAAGGCGTTCTGCTTTTTTATGATCTAGATTATTGACTTCCATGACTCTGTGTACACGCTGTTCAAAAGGAGCTGTAATAAAGATACTGATATGTGGAATATGATTATTTGCCAGTATCACATCCGCACATCGTCCCATAACAATGAAATCTTCTTCTTTTGCCCTCTTACATATCAGATCACTCTGATTAAAGAAGATTGCATCTTCTTTTGTCAGACCATGATAACGGTCAAAATCTTTCAGACGTTCTTTCAGCGTCCGTCCGGATCCCTGATATTTATTCTCAATCTCATTTGTTCCCAGATCTGCCACATCTACAACCGAATCTTTCTCCGCGTCCAGACGTCTCAATACTTCATTGAATATCTCTGCATCGTAATAGTTGATCCTGAGTGCATCCGCCAGTGCAAATCCAATATCGTTACCCGCACTTCCATGTGTTCTTCCGATACAGATGATCAGATGATCATCCTTTGAAAACTTCTGACGCAGGTTCGATGTATTTAGCTTTGCCCTGTTTTCATCCAGAATCTCTACTTTTCCAAAACCTGCCGGCAGTTCTGCGATTTCTTTTAATATCTCATCATATTTTCTCATCAGTCTGGATCGGTCTTCATCCTTACGGATCGTACGTGCCATGTTACTGATCAGCGCAAGCTCACTTCTGAGCAGATGCCCCTGTGGCTTTGTACGCATCAGCTTCACAAGACTGTCTACACAAGTACGTTTGTCTCCCGTAAAGGTACGGCCAAGAGAAGAACCTACACATTCATAGACTTCTCCGTCCAGATCATAGATCCGTTCCGCTATGTCATAGTATTTATTCTTATTTTCCATGTTCCGCACCTCCCCTTACAAAAAGAATACCAGCATATCTATAATAAATACCGGTACCAGACATGTCAGTGACCATACCATATATCCGAAGAACGATGGCATACGCACACCATTTTCATCTGACATAGATTTTACCATGAAGTTCGGCGCATTTCCGATATAGGTATTTGCTCCCATAAATACAGCTCCACAGGAGATTGCCTCCAGCATCTTAACAGGAACCGAACCAAGTGTCGTCACAACACCGCTCTTGAACCCAAGTGCTCCCGCCGTTGTAAGGAATACCAGATACGTTGGTGTATTATCCAGAAAACTTGACAGTGCTCCGGTTGCCCAGAACATTTCAAATGGTTTATTGATACCAAGTTCCGCACCATTTGCCTTCAGGATCATCAATGCAGGCTGCATCGTGATAAAGATTCCGATGAACAGAACCGCAACTTCCTGAATTGCCCCCCAGGTAAAATGGTTACGGATACGTACTTCTTCTTTTGTCGTTTTAAATGATAAAAATGCTGCCAGAAGGATGATCACGATCTCGATCACAGACGGGAATCCAAGCGTCACTTCTCCAAGGATATGGATTCCTTTTACCGTTCCGTCCGCATTCTGGAATGCAGACATACCAGGAAGCATTCCACTTAAAATTACAGCTCCGACAATCATTGCAACATATATCAGATTATGAAGTCCTACAATTCTAACGTGTGTTCCGGGCTCTCTGATATCTGGTTTTCTACCTTCCGCAATATCTTTTCTGTAAGCTCTTCTATCCAGAAAATAGAATAACGTCAGCAAAATGATCATGTTAAAGATCAGTATATGAAACAGCTTCAGGCTCCAGAAAAACGGAACACCACGCATGAATCCCATCAGAAGCGGCGGATCTCCGATCGGTGTCAGACATCCTCCCATATTAGAGATCAGGAAGATAAAAAAGATCATAATGTGACTCTTTCTTTTTCTCCACGAATTCATCTTAATAAACGGACGTACCAAAAGCATACTTGATCCGGTCGTTCCGATCACGCTGGAAAGCAGTGTTCCCAGAACAAACAATGCCGTATTGATCCTCGGTGATCCGGCAAACTCACCGTCAATTGTAATGTTACCTGCTACACAGAACAGACCGAACAATAAAATGATAAATGTCAGATAATCATTTACCACACATTCCAAAACTGTCTCTCCCATTGTAAACATTCCGTACTTTGCAGCAAACGGAACAATAAACAGTACCGACCAGAACGCAACTGCAAGCGGCTGATGCTTTTCCCACCAGTCCGGCTTGAACAGCGGCATTACCGCAATACTAAGCAACAGCCCTGCAAAGGGTATGCAGAGCCAAACTGGAATAGCTGATAATTCCTCCATTCCTTTCTCCTCCATTCTTCCTCAAGTAAAGTCTTATGTGTCATTGCATAATGAAAGCTGTCATTGACAGCTCTCTTAGCATTCTATATGTAAAATGTATTATTGAAGCCTTGGTACTTCCTGACCTCTCAACATTATTACCGGTCCTCCGGTTCCTTCGATATATTCCTTCGTGATGATAACCTCTCCGATATTGTCATCCTTCGGGATTTCATACATGATATCTAACATGAATTCTTCGATGATCGCACGAAGCGCCCTCGCTCCGGTATCTTTCTTCATTGCTTTTTTTGCGATCGCATGAAGTGCGCCGTCATCGAATTCCAATTTTACTTCGTCTAATGCAAGCAGTTTCTGATATTGCTTCAAAATTGCATTCTTAGGCTCTTTTAATATTTCCACCAGCATATCTTCACTCATACCCTGTAAGGTAAATACAATCGGCAGACGTCCCAGGAACTCCGGTATCATACCGAATACACGCAAATCCTCTGTTGCGACCTTTTTAAGAATCTCTTTGTCGTTATTGTATTTATCTCTCAGATCCGCTCCGAATCCGATCGCTGCCTGTTTGGTCAGACGTTCTTTGATAATTCCTTCCAGATCCGGGAATGCACCTCCACAGATGAACAGAATGTTCCTCGTATTCACTGTTGTAAGCGGAACCATTGCATTCTTGCTCGTTGCCCCGACAGGAACTTCCACATCACTTCCTTCCAGAAGTTTCAGCATTCCCTGCTGTACAGACTCACCGCTCACATCACGCTGACTGGAGTTTTTCTTCTTTGCGATCTTGTCGATCTCATCAATAAAAATAATTCCCTGTTCTGCCTTTTCGACATCATTATCTGCTGCCGCAAGCAGTTTGGATACAACGCTTTCGATATCATCACCGATGTACCCTGCCTCTGTAAGAGATGTTGCATCCGTAATTGCAAGCGGAACATCCAGAATCCTTGCCAGTGTCTTTACCAGATACGTCTTACCGGAACCTGTCGGCCCGATCATCAGCATGTTGGATTTCTCGATCTCAATGTCATCCATCGAATCCGTTGCCACACGCTTATAATGATTATATACTGCAACCGACATCACTTTCTTTGCATATTCCTGTCCTACCACATACTCGTCCAGTTTTGCTTTGATCTTGTGCGGAGCCGGAAGATTCCGGATATCTACTAACGGCTTGTATTCTTCGCCTTCTTTTTTCTTCTTGATCTTCTGCTGTTTTGGAATACTCTGCTCTATATCAGACATGTTGAATACCTGTACTCCCGGAATATTCATCAACTGACTGTAATCGATCGGTCCGTTCGACATTGCATCAAAGCTCTTCTGCATGCAGTCATTGCAGACACAGATGTGGTTCGGAAGTTCGATCATCTTCCCTGCAACACTCTCCGGACGTCTGCATATAAAACATACTTTTTCATACTCATCATCATTTTGTTTCTTATCATCCGAATCTGACGTCTTCTTTGTTGTTTCTACTTCGACGTCTTCTACTTTTTCGATTTCCTGATTGTTATCGTCCTGATTGGCCATTATTCTCTCCTTCTTACTTTTTGTCGTATCTTTCACTCTGTTTTATCCGGGTTCTATGATTCTTCCTGGTTCACCAGTTCCAGAAATGTCTCTTCGGAAATAATCGGGATCCCCAGTTCATTTGCTTTCTTATTTTTTGAAGATGTGCTGGTTACATCATTGTTAATCAAGTAATTCGTTTTGGACGTTACCGATCCTGTCACCTTTCCTCCCAGACTTTCAATCAATTCCTTCACTTCGCCGCGGTTTGCAAAATGTGTTACGCTTCCGGTGATCACAAAATTGACACCTTCAAAAATCTGTTTCTTTGTTGATGTCTCTTCCGGGATTGTCAACTCTTCTAAAAGCTTTCTGAAATTCTCCACATGCTTTGCATCTGAAAAATATCCGGTGAATGCCTTTGCCAGAACTTCTCCCACGCCCTGGATCTCATTTAATTCTTCTTCTGTAACCATCAAAAGGGCTTCTACATCATATTTCAACTCTCTGCAGATAACCTTTGCATTGGCAAGTCCGATCCCTGCGATTCCCAGTGAATAGACAACTCTTGGCAACGTGGTTGTTCTTGCTTTTTCCACACTTTCGATCAGTTTCCTGTACGATTTTTCTCCAAATCCTTCCATTCCCTGAATCTCGTCTTTGTAGTGGTCCAGATGGAAGATATCGGCAAATGTATGGATATATCCTCTGGAAATGAATTTTTCCAGTGTTGCTTCTGATAATCCTTCTATATTAAGTGCATCTCTGCTTACGAATAATGCAAATGCCTTCACATGCTTTGCCTGGCATTCCGGATTCATACAGTATAATGCTTTCGCATTTCCTACCTGTCTGATCTTCGTCTCACCCTGACAGACCGGACATCTTTCCGGAATATCTTTCACACCGCTTCTTGTCAGATTCTCTGCAATCTGCGGAATGATCATATTTGCCTTATAAACTTCGATCTTATCTCCGATGCCAAGTTCCAGTTCTTCCATAATGCTGATATTGTGAACACTTGCACGGCTGACCGTCGTTCCTTCCAGCTCCACCGGATCAAAGATTGCAACCGGATTGATCAGTCCTGTCCTTGACGGACTCCATTCGATTTCACGCAGAATCGTTTCCCTGATCTCATCCTGCCATTTGAATGCGTAAGAATCTCTCGGGAATTTTGCTGTTCTTCCCAACGATCTTCCATACGCTATATCATCATATGATAGCACAAGTCCGTCAGAAGGGAAATCATTTTTACTAATCTCTGACGAAAATTTAGCAACTTCGTCTTCTACTGTATCTCTGGTCACCATATGATATTCTACCGTCGTGAATCCCTGTGCTTTCAGCCATTCCATCTGACAAGCTCTGGAATTCTGAAAATCAACTCCATCTGCCTGCACTAACGTGAATGCATAGAACATAACATTTCTCTTTGCCGTGATCTGGTTATTGAGCTGTCTGACTGAACCACTGCATAAGTTTCTTGGATTTTTATATTTTGCATCTACATCTTCAATCTCTTCATTGATCTTCTCGAAATCATGATATCCGATCACCGCTTCTCCTCTTAAGATCAATTCCCCCCGGTAAGCGATCTGCACCGGTACATTCTTGAATACCTTCGCATTGTTTGTAACCACTTCACCGACTTCTCCGTTACCGCGTGTGACCGCTTTATAAAGCTTTCCGTCACGATAAGTCAGCACGATCGTCAATCCGTCCATCTTCCAGGACATCAATACTTTCTGACTGCCAACGAAGTTCTTAAGTTCTTCTACTTCTTTCGTCTTATCCAGTGAGAGCATCGGGCTTTCATGCCTTTCTTTTGGGAGTTCACTGACAACTTCATATCCGACATTTACCGTCGGACTGTTCGACAATGTAATTCCCAGTTCTTTTTCCAGATTCTGCAGTTCATCATACAATCTGTCATATTCATAATTACTCATGATCTCCTGTGCTTCCTGATAGTATGCTCTGGAAGCTTTATTCAGAAGGCTGACCAGTTCTTTCATTCTCTCGTTCTTTGACTGTCCCATACAATTCTTTTAACTCCTGTTCTGTTAATTCTCTTACCTGTCCCGGTTTCAGATCTCCAAGTTCCACGTTCATGATCCGTATCCTTTTTAACACATCCACCTTATATCCGAGTGCTTCGCACATGCGCCGTATCTGTCTGTTCAATCCCTGTGTCAGAATAATGGAAAATGTATATTTCCCGGTCTTTTTTACTGTACAGGGTCTGGTCACCGCATCCAGATTCTTTTCTTTGTCTCTGATGTGTACTCCCCGGCTCATCTTCTCAATGAATTCCGGAGTAACTTCTTTGTTTACTCTGACCTTATATTCTTTCTCATGTGCATATCTTGCGCGCATCATGCCGTTGATCAGATCTCCATCATTTGTCATGATCAGAAGCCCTTCCGAATCTTTATCCAGTCTTCCTGCATAAGTGATGCGTACCGGATAATTGAGGAACCGGATGATGTTCTTTTTCTCCCTTTTATCTTCTGTACAAACAATCCCGGCAGGTTTGTACACTGCCAGGACCGTTTTTTCCGTTTTGCTTTTGACCACTTTTTTTCCGACACGGACCTCCTGTCCGTCTTCTACTTTCATGCCGGGAGCTGCTGTCTTTCCATCCACAGTCACAATTCCCGACTCGATCAGCCTGTCTGCCTCCCTTCTGGAACAGACACCGGCTTCGCTTAAATACTTGTTCAGTCTAATCATTCTGCAATACCCCGCTGATACTGTTATCCTGCACAAATGTATTACCGTTATACAGGAACAGAACACTTGTGATCTTATTTTTCTTCATAACTTCTCTGATATCATCATAATAATATCTTGGATCAACCACTATGATTTCTCTGTAATATGCCGTCAGAAACGGAATTACACTATTCGCATAGGAATCTTTTACAAGCAACAGTCTGTCTGTTGTATCTGCCGTCGTTCTGATATCCAGGACGGGATAATTACCGCCAAGAAATAATGCATATTTATCCTTTTCTTTCAACTTGGATGTATCGTATAACGTTGCTGTTTTCTTTTTTTCATTCACGTTATTTACAACTACCTGTGGTGCTGTTTTCAGATCATCCGGTGCGTATATATAGATCGGCTCATTATAGTCTGTTTCATATCCGCTTGTCGCCGATAAGGTTCCGTTAAATGAATTCGTCACTGCATAGGATTTCATAGCCGGTGCTTTCGATGTATCCAGTTTCATAGCCGCAGCCAGCGCCTGATATCCATAGTAAGCACCAAGCGTCGTCCAGTGATGATCCGTATGGTAATATATCTCTTCTGCTCTGTGCTTTTTCAATGTATCTTCCACATTTACCCACTGAAAAGCTGTCCCAAGCGAAGCCTTTATTTTCTGAAACTGTTTATCCTGATCTTCTGTCACTGCGCAATACGGTAACTTGTCCGACTCGATATTTGCAGCATTTGGTACCAGCATCATATACATCGGGATATCTTTATATGTCTCCTGAAACTTTTTCATTGCATCCAGATTTGCTTTCAATTGTTCTTCATCCGGTCTGGCTATATCCTCTAACAGATAGTGATCCTTTCCTTTAAATACACCATTTGCCTTACGTTTTCCTGCGATCAGATCAATACGGCTCTTTAAAGCTACCCAGAAATCTCTTCCCGCAAACTGATCCGATACATAAGATTCATACTGATTCATCCATCTTCCGCTTTCAATACCGGAAATCGTAAGCTTAGGTCTTTGTTCCAGTGCCCGGTTTTCTTTTGCCGAAAATTCCCTGTCAGCAGTTGCAATATTTACCACGCAGAAGATAACCATCATTACAATAAACAGCACTGCAATTACTTTATTTCTCTGTTCTTCTCTTTTTCTTTCCCATTTCTTTCTCGACTGTCTCATCTTTGCTCCTAAAATCTGAAATACAGGAACGGATTATAGGTCTCCGTTACCAGATATGCAATACAGACAATAAACAACGCAGCATATACCACACTGTTAATGATTGTTGTATTCCATTTTTTTGATCTTAACATATGCTCGTATCTGAAATGAACCAGCGGCGTAGAGCCAAATATCAGGATCAGCCACAGGATCAGGTTGCTTGTAAGAAGATACATACTCTCTCTGTCTGCAAAGCCATGTGCACCTGCACCAAACATCACTCTGATATAATCTGCTGCCTGTCCGAATGAAGAGCTGAAAAACAATACCCAGCCGATCACAACCAGAACAATACTGTAAATATGACGGACTACGTCCGGAAGTCTGTCCAGTACCGGCGACAGGAGATATTTTTCAATGATCAGGATCACCCCATAATAGAGTCCCCATGCCACGAAATTCCATGCAGCTCCATGCCATAATCCGGTCAGAAACCATACGATCAGAAGATTCCTGATGTGTTTGATCTTCGATACCCTGTTTCCTCCCAATGGAATATACACATAATCCCTGAACCAGCTGCTCAGCGAAATATGCCATCTGCGCCAGAACTCCGTAATACTCTTAGACACATATGGATAGTTAAAGTTCATATTGAATTCAAATCCAAACATCTTACCGAGTCCGATCGCCATATCCGAATATCCACTGAAATCAAAATAAATCTGGAACATATACGCAAAAGCTCCAAGCCACGCCGTCATCACGGCTATATTATCTTTCGCAAGTCCGCTTACCTCTGTAAAAATCATCCCTGAGGTATTCGCCAGTAATACTTTCTTCGCAAGTCCCCGGATAAAATACATACTTCCTTCTCCGAATTTTGTCCTTGAGATTTCTCTGGACGCAAGCTGTTCATCTACATCTGCATATTGCACGATCGGTCCCGCAATAAGCTGCGGAAACATCGTTACATATAATGCAAAATTAGGAAGATTCGTCTGCACTTTTACATTTCCCCGATATACATCAATGATATAGGATAATATCTGGAATGTATAAAATGATATTCCAATCGGAAGCGGCAGTGCATGATAAGAAATATGTACCGGAAGTATCCCGTTCAATGTGTCCAATACAAACCCTTCATACTTAAAAAATCCAAGTACTGCCAGATTAATGATAAGGTTAAAAACCAGGCTCCGCTTTGCAGCTCTCTTATCCTGCAGATTCCTTGCAATATCCAGTCCACTGAAATAATTAAACAATATGGACAGTAACATCAGAAACAGATATACCGGTTCCCCCCATGCATAAAACACCAGACTCGCCAGCAATAAGATCACATTCCGGAATCTTACCGGCAACAAATAATATAAGATCATCACAGCCGGCAAAAATGTAAATAAAAAAACAATACTGCTAAATAACATCTCTCTAATTCCTTTTTATCAAATACTCTTCTTAAATGCCGCATCGATACGGTCTGCATCCTTTGAAACTGCCAGCAGCACATAACGTCCTCTGGTCTCAATAATTGCAGCATGTATCAGCTTTGTTTGTTCTACACCATAACCTTCAAAATTCTTTTCCTGTGTATTTACACGACTTTCCACTGCCTTTTCAACCGTCTCGATCTGACTTTCGTTTTTTACCTTTATTACGAGTATTTCATTCACACTCATAACGTCATCCGGAATATACAGACTGATTCCTTCATAATCATTGGCATTCAGA
>ERZ838577.4776-NODE-4776-length-10925-cov-4.692548_pt1 | contig 10925 bp, 5 predicted proteins | sample MGYA00519682_ERZ838577 | MGnify/ENA primary metagenome ERZ838577 (study PRJEB31850, sample SAMEA3708838) | human gut metagenome | biome: human gut; feature: human-associated habitat; material: faeces | place: China | collected 2014 ...
TATGTCCTGAATTTCTTCCGGACATATTATATGCTGTTGGAAAGAAATTTATTACCTGTTACGATTATTCGGAAAGAGCTTTCTCAGTTGCCCAATTGTCAACGAATGCGGAAACTACATCATCCCAGGAACCGCTTCCTGCTGCATATAATGTAAGTGCTGTACCAAGACCGTTCTTCCACTCTTCAGATGGCATTGTTGTGAAGTTCCATGATACAGGTGTAAGACCAGCTGCTGTATACTCTGCATCCTGTTTTACAAATACGTTTGTGGATTCCTGTGCTGTTTTGAAAGGAATTGTGAAGCCCATATCTTCTGACATAGCCTTTGTTCCATCCTCAGAAGTTACACACCAGTTCATGAAATCAAGTGTTGCCTGAATGTCGTCTTCAGATGCTTTGGAGTTTACACACCAGTAGTTCTCTGTACCTGTACAGATTCCCTGATCTTCTTCGCCTTCTACACCGATGTAGATTGGAAGGATTCCAAGATTGTCATCTCCGACGTCTTTGATGTTGTTATATTCCCATGTACCATTCTGGTAGAATACTGCATCACCTGTTACGAAATCTGCTGTTGCATCGTCAGCTGTCTTTGTAGAAAGTTCTGTTGGTTTGCAGGTAGCGTTGTTGATGTAGAGATCCCAGATCTGACGGTAGTTATCAAGGTATGTTCCTTTGATAGCATCTGTGTTATCGATTCCTTCATCTTTGTATTCATAGTAGATTGGAAGGTTTGCCAGATGAGTTTTGAATCTCCAGTCAGATGATCCGTCCATACCAGCGGATGTAAATGCTGAGAATCCAAGTTTGTCCTTATTTGCTGTGATATCTTCTACAACTTTCTTGAAGCTGTCAAAGTTAGTGATATCATCAGCTGAGTATCCTGCTTTCTTTAACAGTTCTTTGTTGTAAATGATTCCGTAGCTTTCTATTACGTATGCGATTCCTGACATCTTGTCGCCGTCCATCAGTGCGAAATCATCACTTGTCAGCTGTTTTGCAACATCAGAATCTTTCAGATCGTAGCAGTAATCTTTCCAGCTTGCAAGTCCAACCGGTCCGTTTACCTGGAACAGTGTCGGAGCATTGCTCTTAGCCATCTCAGATTTTAATGTCTTTTCGTATTCTCCGGATGCTGCTGTAAGTACTGTTACATCCACTCCTGTTTCTTTTGTATACTCTTTTGCCAGATCCTGCCACTGCTCATCCTGTTCTGGTTTGAAGTTTAAGTAGTATACTTTTCCTTTTGCGTCTTTCTTGTCTGACTTGCTGTCAGAAGAGCTTCCACATCCTGCAACCATTCCTGTTGCCATGGCTGCTACCAGCATTGCTGATACAACTTTACGCATTTTCATAATTCATTTCCCTCGCCTTTCTTTTTTTGAAACCTTCGTTTCTCTTGTTGTCATTATATTAACAGAAATGCGCTCAAACCCTGTATCAATAAAACAACCTGATATACAAAAAAACATATCTATTGTTCTTCTTCAAACTGCCGGATGCTTTCGTCTTCTGCCTGCGTGAATTCCTGCTCCGTTATCTTTCCCTGTACCAGGTCCGCCAGACATTCTCCCAGTACATCCTCCTGCAGCAGTGAATTCCACTTCACCTGATAATTCGGTACAATCTGTGGATTTCCCGTATAAGCCTTCAGATAATCATCCAACAGCGTTCCTTCCTGTCTTGTCATGCTGTTCAGCAATTCTTCTTTCTGTTCTTTATTCAATTTCGTTCTGAATTTGAGGAACTCAACTGCTCCTTTTTTCACCTTTTCACTATAAGTTGATACAACTGCCCAGCCGAATGTCTCCGGTGAGCCTATCAGTTTATTTTCAGGAAATGTAGAAAAACATACTTTTTTCTGCATTTCCTCCGGAATCTGATCAATCATCCAGTAACCATTAGGTATCATCGCTGCATTTCCTGCCACGAAATTATCATAAGCTATGTCAAAATCATTATGTAACGCATCCTGGGTCGTATATTGGAATAATTTTTTTAATGTACCGGCTATCTCCAGCCCCGGTTTATTCTGATAGGTATCCGGATATAATTGCTTCATGAATGCCGCACCTTCTTCACTTCCTGCTACTTCTGCCGTTGCAAGCAGCATTGGGGCCCATGCCGTTCCTTCCGTATGCAGGGCAAGCGGCGTGATCCCTGCTGCTTTCAGTTTCTCACAACATTTCCAGAATTCTTCCCATGTCTCAGGGAATCTGCTGATTCCTGCCCGTTCATATAACTCCCGGTTCCAGAAAACCCCTGAGCAGGCGAATGCCGCCGTGCTGACCGGACCCAGATAAATCTTTCCATCCTCTTCCCGGACCGATTCCATTACTGACGGTTCGATCATATCTTTCCATTCCTGATCTTCGTTAATGTACGGCGTGAGATCCTCAATCCTGCCTTTCCTGATCATCATCTGATAGAAAGACGGAAGCATGCGCAGATCAGTGATAATAGCCGGTAATTCATCTGTCACATTCATACGTTTCAGATTCTTCCGGTATTCTTCCTCCGTCTCCATCACCCAGTCCACATCTATATGATACTTTCCTTTGTATGCCCTGTTGAACCGCTCCACCACTTCCTCTTCATTCTTATTACCGGTACTGGAATCTACGGTAAGGATCATTGGGATCTCTACTACTTTATTCTTTTTTCTGGTCTGTGTATCCTCTTTTCCCACACAGCCGGTCAGTGCTGCCAGCATGACGATTACCATCACTGCTGCCATAATCCGTCTACTGTTCACTGTTTTCTTTCCCATCATCCGGGATCTGGATAACACAGACGGTTCCATTTGTATCCGATTCATAGAAAAATCTCACATCCTCCCCATACTTTAACCGCAGTCGCGTAATAATATTTATCACACCATAACCATGTTTTTTGTCTTCAAAACTGTCTTTCATTTTTGACACCGGTATCTCTGACAGTCCGTTTAACTTCTCCGCCATCTGCTCTTCCATCGGAGTTCCGTTATTATAGACACTGAATGTAAGCTGTCCTGCCTGTTCAGTGACACTGATCCTTATCAGACCGCCTTCGAAGATATCACAAAATCCATATTTGACTGCATTTTCCACAATTGGCTGTAGGATCAGCTTTAATATCCACCTTGTTTTCAGTTCTTCTCCACATTCGATCTCATAATGGAACAGATTCTCATTGCGGATCTGCTGGATCTCCATATAACTTTTTACATTTTCCAGCTCATCTTCTACTGTCACAATCTCACGGCCTTTGCTCAGTGACAGACGCAGATACTTTGACAGTGCCTGTATCATCTTCATCGTCTTCTCTTCCCCGTTGATCCGCGCCAGCATATAGATGGTATCCAGCGTATTATAGAGAAAATGCGGATTAATCTGGCTGATCAGCGTATTCATCTCACTGATTCTTAGTTCTTTCTGCTGATTCTTGACCTCGTTTTGGAACTCTTCGATATTCTTTAACATCTCGTTATAGGCATGCCCGATCTTATCCAGTTCTGTGTCCGTATGGATCTGAATGGTATGTGTAAAATCATTTCCATCAAAACTTGTCATGGCATCACTGATCTGTCTGATCGGCCGGGTAAATGTCTTTGATGCATAAAGACTTAATACAAACGCCAGCACTGCGATCACCGCATAGATAGTGAGTAATACGATCAATATCTGCGTCATTCCCTGATTTAATACCATATCCGGCACCAGTGTAAAGATCACCATCCCTGTCTCTTCCTGCCGGTATGCCTGTAAAATCCCGCCTTCTATCTTTTTTCCCCGCACGATCACACCGGATTTTTTCGTTCTGGTCAGTTCCGTAATCTTCTTCATTGTCCTTTTTTCGATACTGAGATCTTCCGGTTCCTGCCGGATGCAAGTCTTTCCTTCCGGACTTATGATTCCCACTGCAACATCTTTTGCAATCTTCCTGTCTTTATCCATAACACTTTCCAGAAACTGTTGATTCATCTTCAGATACACGATTCCAGGCTCATGTGCATAATCCATACTGTTCACATATCTTCCGATAAACAATGCTTCATCCCCCGTACCAAACAGGTAATCCCGGGTCCAGATCCACTGCGTCTTCGCATACTCATCCCCCATTTTCTCACGCAGACCGCTGCTTTGAAAATCCGAATAACCAATCTGGGAATAGGATTTTTCGTAAACATTTCTTTTATTATCAATGTAGCAGTAATCAGCGACATGATTCAGATCTATATATGCAAAATATTTGCTCAGTGTATTCTTCTCTACTTCCTGCAGTTCTTTATTCTTCAGACTCTTCTGCACATCATTTTCCAAGATGATCTCTGCTGTCACGGCATCCGTCTTCCGGTAGAGATTATCCAGTGCTATCCCCATCTTTTCATTCATGAATTCATACTTATCCACAATCACATCTGTCATATTCCGTCTGACATAAGTCCATACACAGATGCTGGAAAGAACCAGTGCCAGTATCAGAAGCGTACACATATACTTCAGATACTTTTTCTGGATTCCTGACATTTTACTTTTTTTCATACTTCATATTCCCTTTTGTAATCTCTCGGAAGCTGTCCTGTATATTCTTTAAACAAATGTGAAAAATAGGATGGATTACTGATTCCGACCTGCTCGCAGATATTACCGATGCTGGTTCTTCCGTCTTCCAGCAGTCTCTTTGCCAGCTCCATTCTACGCTGCAACAGATATTGTTTGAATGTCATATGAAAGGTATTCTTGAATACCCGTCCAAAATATACCGGATTCAGATATACATGTGTCGCCACTGATACAATCGAAAGATCTTCATTATCCAGATGTTCATCTATATATGCCACAGCCGCTGCAATATATTCTTTTGATCCCTTATTCTCTTTCTTCTCTACATTTTTCAGTCTTTTTTCAATAGCAGTTCCCAGAATCTTGTAACAGACATCCACCGCTTTTGCCGCCTTTAAGTTTCTCATATTCGAATAATAATTTTCAAATTGCTGATTCAGTGATTCGTCCATCCCGTAACTGTCTTTTAACATGAATTCTGTCTTTACCATGATCTTGTGCATATACTGGCATTGCAGTTCTTCTCTGTGTGGCAGTTGGTAAATAAAATGTACAAATGCCTGCTTTAACTGTACAGCGTCGTTCTTCCGCACGCTGTTGACCACCATCATCTCTGCCTCCGCCGGATATGGGCTTTCCTCTTTTTCTTCAACAGTCTCCGGGATTGTAAATACTCCCGCTCCGGATGCATTTGTAACAGCGAACAATCTCTGCGCTTCTTCGAAACTTCTTCTGATTCCGCGGATCCCTTTATATGGTTTGGATATTGCTGCAATAACCGGGCTGTTCTCTTCTTTTTTTACCTCTTCCAGTAGTTCTTTCAGCTCATGTACCGCTGTGTTCTCCTGCGTCTTTACAATAAATGTACGATGTCCTTCTTCACTTTCGAATTTCCAGTATGTGAATCTCTCTGCGATCTTTTCTTCAATCATTCTGACCATGGAAAATCTCGAGGCTTCATATTCCAGTTCATTGGTAATCTTATAGGCCAGATCAAGATCTGCATATACTGTAATAAACCGGTCTCCTTCCTTCATGACATCCTGCAGCGTATGGAAGACTTCATCTACTTTTTCTTCCGGCAGCCGGTTCTGGACATATTTTTGCACGACAACCTGCAAAAATCCATCTCCGTCCTTTTTCAGAAGTCTCTCCCAGCGGTCATACTTTTCCTCATTTCTGATCTGATCTTCACAGATTTTACCGACATCTGTCATCGTCGCCTGTAATTTTTCATCTTCAATCGGCTTCAGAAGATATGCGAATGCCCCCAGATCACATGCCTTCTTCGCATATTCAAAATCCCTGTATGCACTTAATACCACGAACTGACATTCCGGGTTTTCTTTCTTGATTTCTTCCATTACCATAAGTCCGGAAATCTGTTTCATCCTGATGTCTGTCAGCACTACGTGTGGTTTTTTTTCACGTATTACCTTTAACGCCTGCTCTCCGCTCTGCGCAAAACCAACCACCTCATATCCCATACCGTTCCAGTCATACGTCTTCACCAGACCCTCCAGCAGGATCGGCTCATCATCTACGATCACCAGTTTTAACAACCCCATAGTACACCTCATACCTTTTATTAATACCATCTTAACATATTACAGTCTCATTCTATAATTTTTTATACTTTTTCTTTACCAAAAATCATATCTGTTATGCAAAAAATCATACATTTTATGTCAAAAATTATACTTTTATGAAAAATCAGAAGTTTTGGCATATACAAAACAAAAAGAAAAACACAATATCCAAAACGTTTCCATTCCCTTCTCAGTGAATCCATCGTTTGAATATTGTGTTTTCTTTTTGTTTCCTGTTATGTTTATCTTGCGCAAACTTCTGTCGTTTTTCTGATCTTCTTGATCAGTTCATCTGTAAATGCGCCTTTTTTCATTCTCCACATCCAGTTACCGCCGAGTGTAGACGGCATATTAATTCTTGCCTTATTGCCAAGTCCCAGATAATCCTGCACCGGAATGATACACGTATCTGCCACACTTCTCATCGCCAGACTTATGAAATCCCAGTGCACTTCTTCATCCGGAGTGTATGGATTATTCAGATATTCCTTTGTCATCTCTTTATCTTCTTCGGAAAGTGTCTGATACCATCCCTGAAGGGTATCGTTATCGTGGGTTCCTGTATAGACTACACAGTTTTTATCATAATTATGTGGAAGATAATCACTGTCCTCTCCTGCCACAAATGCGAATTCCAGTACTTTCATTCCCGGATAACCACTGTCTTTTAACAATTGTCTCACCGTATCCGTCAGGAATCCCAGATCTTCCGCAATGATCGGAAGGTCACCTAATGTTTCCTTCATCTTAAGGAACAGATCCATGCCCGGTCCCGGCATCCATTCACCATTCTCTGCCGTCTCATCTCCATACGGGATTGCATAATATTCATCAAACCCACGGAAATGGTCGATACGGATGATGTCATACAATTTAAAGCAGCAGGCCACCCGCTTCATCCACCAGTCATAGCCTGTCTTCTTATGGTAATCCCATGCATACAATGGATTCCCCCACAGCTGCCCGGTTGCCGAAAATGCATCCGGCGGACATCCCGCTACCGCAACCGGCAGATTCTCTTCATCTAACTGGAACAGCTTCGGATTCGCCCAGGTATCTGCACTGTCAAATGCTACATAGATCGGGATATCCCCGATAATCTCAATGCCTTGTTCATTGGCATATGTTTTCAGTCTGGCCCACTGTCCGGCGAACAGATACTGCAGAAATTCATAAAAATCAATCTCTGCACTTAATTGTTCCTGATATGCCGCAATTGCTTCCGGCTTACGCAGCCTGATGTCTTCCTCCCACTGATCCCAGCTTTTTCCGTCAAATGAATCTTTCACTGCCATATACAATGCATAATCCGCAAGCCATGCTTTTTCTTCTTCCAGATAAGTACGGTATGCCTTACTTTCCATCAATCCGTTCTTTTTGGCTCTTTTATATGCAAGCTTTAAGACTTTAAATCTTGCATTATATATTTTCTCATAATCGATTTCTTCTTCATTCTCTCCGAAATCTGCCTGGTCACACTCTTCTTTCGTCAGAAGTTCATCCTCGATCAACGTCTCCAGATCGATAAAATACGGGTTCCCCGCAAATGTTGAAAAAGACTGATACGGTGAATCACCGTATCCTGTCTGTCCAAGCGGCAGGATCTGCCACAATTTCTGTCCTGCTTCTTTTAATATATCTACAAATTCATACGCTTCTTTTGAAAAACATCCGATTCCATATGCCCCCGGAAGTGCAGAGACCGGCATTAACATTCCACTCTTTCTCATTAACTTTCGTTCCTTCCTCGTTATGATACTTATAATTAAGTATAGCAGTGTTCTTTGGATGCTTCAAATAAAAAGTATACTCTGTATATAAGAAATCATAGATTATTCCACAGATGTCACCGTATAATCCTTGTCTTCTACTGTCTTCTCCAGCACATCATCTGCGATCTCTGCATTTAATGTCAGCTCTGCTGTTCCTGTCTCATGGCTTACAACCGCTTCATCTACCTGTGGAAGTGCTTCCAGTGCTTTCTTTACGGCTGCCTCACAGTGTCCACACATCATTCCCTCAATATGCATTATTTTTTTCATTGTCTTGTCCTCCTTCTTGGATCTCTTTTTTTCTTTTTTGGCTTTTAATTTTTTATCTTTTGATGCATCATACATCTTAAAAAGATTCAATCTCAATGCGTTCGATACTACGCAGAAGCTTGATAAGCTCATGGCTGCCGCACCGAACATCGGATTTAATTTCCATCCGAACAGCGGATACCACACGCCGGCCGCAAGCGGGATTCCGATAATGTTATAGAAGAATGCCCAGAACAGATTCTCATGAATATTACGGAGTGTCGCACGGCTCATGCGGATTGCTGCCGGTACATCACTTAACCGGCTCTTCATCAGCACAACATCTGCCGCATCGATTGCAACATCCGTTCCGGCCCCGATTGCGATACCCATATCAGCTCTTGTAAGTGCCGGTGCATCGTTGATACCGTCTCCGACCATCGCAACTTTTCCTTTTTCTTTCAGCTTACGGATCACCTGCTCTTTTCCTTCCGGAAGTACACCTGCAATCACTTCATCAACTCCGGCCTGCTGCCCGATAGCTTTTGCAGTACGTTCGTTATCTCCGGTCAGCATGACTACATGGATTCCCATGTTCTGTAATTCTTTGATCGCCTGCGGGCTGTCTTCTTTGATGACATCCGCCACTGCGATTACACCTAATAAACGGTCTTCATTTCCGAAGAATAATGGTGTCTTACCTGCTTCGGCAAGTTTCTCTGCTTTCTTCTGCATATCTCCATCAACGGATACCTTACTGCTGATAAATGTATGATTTCCTCCATATAATGTATGCTCATCCAGTATGGCTGTCAGACCGTTACCCGGAAGAGCCTGGAATCCGGTAACTTCTTCGATGTCGGCATTTTCCTCTTTTGCATTTTCAAGAATTGCTCTTGCCAGTGGATGTTCACTCTTATTCTCCAGTGCATACGCACATTTTAATAAGGTATCTTCTGTCACTCCCGCTGCCGGAATGATATCTGTCACTTTCGGTTCTCCACTTGTAATCGTGCCGGTCTTATCCAGCGCAACAATCTGCATCTTTCCAGTCTCTTCCAGTGAAACTGCTGTCTTGAACATAATACCATTTCTGGCTCCCATTCCATTTCCGACCATAATTGCTACCGGTGTTGCAAGTCCGAGCGCACACGGACAGCTGATCACCAGCACCGCAATTCCTCTGGATAATGCAAAGCCAATACTCTGTCCTGCGATCAGCCATACAATAATTGTGATCACTGCAATCGTAATAACCGTTGGCACAAATACACCGGATACACGGTCCGCAATCTTTGCGATCGGTGCTTTCGTTGCAGCCGCATCACTTACCATCTGAATAATCTGCGAAAGTGTCGTATCCTCGCCGACTCTGGTCGCACGGCACTTCAGATATCCGGACTGATTTACAGTTGCGGCCGATACCTTATCACCGACAGCCTTATCTACCGGAATACTTTCACCTGTAAGAGCAGATTCATTGACTGCACTGTTTCCTTCTATGACTTCTCCGTCAACCGGAATATTCTCTCCCGGTTTTACAACAAAGCAATCTCCCTTTTGTACCTGTTCGATCGATACCTGAACTTCTTTTTCTCCACGGATCACAACCGCTGTCTTTGGCGCAAGCTTCATCAATCCTTTTAATGCGTCGGTCGTCTTTCCTTTTGATCTTGCCTCCAGCATCTTTCCGACCGTGATCAGTGCAAGGATCATAGCTGCTGATTCAAAATAAAAATCATGCATATAAGACATTACTGCATCCATATCCCCATGCATCTGCGCATCTGTCATTGCAAACAGTGCATACGTACTGTATACAAAAGACGCTCCGGATCCAAGTGCCACTAGGGTATCCATATTCGGTGCCCGGTGGATCAGTCCTTTGAATCCACTGATGAAAAACTTCTGGTTGATCACCATGACTGTAATCGTCAGAAGCATCTGTAACAGTCCCATCATTACATGATTGTCTTTCATGAATCCCGGGACCGGCCATCCCCACATCATATGTCCCATGGAGAAATACATCAGAACGATCAGAAATCCCACCGATGCGATCAGACGTCTCTTTAGTACCGGCGTCTCTCTGTCTTTTAGCATATCCTCTCCGGCCAAAGCCTGTGCCGGCTGCACCTTCGCTGCTCCTTCTCCTTTTTTTGACGCTCCATATCCGGCATCTTTGACTGCCTTAATGATCTCCTGTTCACTTGCAGTTCCCTCTACTCCCATAGAGTTGGTAAGCAGACTTACCGAGCAGGATGTTACACCCGGCACTTTCAAAACTGCTTTTTCGACTCTGCTGCTACAGGCTGCACAGCTCATCCCGGTTACTATATATTGTTCCATTGTTGTCTGTTCCCTCCTGTCATTATTATTTTTCTTATTCCTTTATAGTAAACTCAGAAAATGCTTTCCGAGCAGACTATACATCTATAAACTTTACTTACCGCATCAGCTTCTGTAACACCTTTACCAGTTCATCAACCGTCTCATCTTTTCCGTCCCGGATGTCATCTGCCACACAGGTACGGATGTGATTCGCCAGCAATACTTTATTAAAGCTGTTCAGTGCCGCATTCACCGCTGATACCTGTACCAGAATCTCCGGACAATAAGCGTCCTTTTCCAGCATTCCTTTGATGCCGCGTACCTGACCCTCAATCCGGCTCAGACGATTCATCAGATCCTTGTATTCTTTATCCGAACGATGCTTGGACGAGTGACAACAGCATTCTTTTTCTGATTTGTTTTCCATATTATCTGTAT
>ERZ838577.4780-NODE-4780-length-10913-cov-3.008841_pt1 | contig 10913 bp, 12 predicted proteins | sample MGYA00519682_ERZ838577 | MGnify/ENA primary metagenome ERZ838577 (study PRJEB31850, sample SAMEA3708838) | human gut metagenome | biome: human gut; feature: human-associated habitat; material: faeces | place: China | collected 2014 ...
TTACATCTTCGACATCATCGGCATGACGGCTTACGATTTGCAGGATGTGAAATTAGGGACTGTTACCGACGTCTTGCGGACGGGCAGCAACGACGTGTACGTCGTAACCGACGACGAAGGAAAGGAAACGCTCTTTGCGGCTATTCCCGACGTCGTCAAATCCATTGACGAAGAGTCTGGAAAAATGGTGCTCGACCCGCCTGAATGGGTAGACGAATGAGAATCGATATAATATCACTTTTCCCGGAATTGATAGAGGCTTTTTACCGGCACAGCATTATCGGACGGGCCCGCGCGGCCGGCCTGCTGGAGCTGGATGTAACCAATCCGAGAAATTTCACCTATGACCGTCATCATATGGTAGACGACACGATTTATGGCGGCGGTTGCGGCATGCTTATGAAAGCAGGGCCGCTTTTTGCGGCTGTAGAGGCCGTGCGCCGCGACGTGCCGAAACGGCGCGTCATCCTCATGGGGCCTGCCGGCGAAACCTTCACGCAGGCCAAGGCCAGGGAGCTGGCGACGTACGACCAGCTCATCCTCCTGTGCGGTCACTACGAAGGCGTAGACTACCGCGTAGAAGAAAGCCTGGCCGATGAAACTATTTCCGTCGGAGATTACGTCCTGACCGGCGGCGAACTGCCGGCGATGACCATTACCGACGCCGTAGCCCGCATGATTCCCGGCGTCCTCGGCGCAGCCGGAAGCGCGGCCGACGATTCGTTTTACGCTTCTCTGCTGGAATATCCCCAATATACCAAGCCGGCCGTATTCCGCGGCCTGACCGTTCCGGAGGTGCTCCGAAACGGCGACCACGCTAAGATAGACGCCTGGCGGCGCCGCAAATCCCTGGAGAGGACGCTGCAGAAGCGGCCCGACCTGCTGGAAACCTGCGACCTGTCAGCGAAGGACAAGGCCATATTGGCGGAGCTGGAAGGAGAAGAAAGCCGATGAAATCGTCTCTGTACGTAGGATTGGTGCACTACCCCATATATGACAAACATTTCAACGTCATAGCCACGGCCATTACGAACTATGATCTCCACGACATATCCCGTTCGGCCAAGACCTATGGCGTGAAAAAATATTTCATTATCCATCATGTGCCGGGACAGCTGGACATGGTGCATAAGATCATGGACTTTTGGGAAAGCCCGGCCGGCAGGAAGTACAATGCCTACCGCACCCAGGCTTTCGACATCGTCGACATCCGCCCGTCTATTGAAGACGCCGTCAAGGCCGTAGAAGAGGCGGAGGGAAAACGCCCTTACGTCGTGACGACGGACGCGCGAACCTATGCCAATACCATTTCCTATAAGGAGCTGCGCCGCAAGCGCGAAGAAGACGACACGCCGGTGCTGCTGCTCTTTGGGACAGGCTACGGCATGACGAAAGAGACGATGGAGCAATTTGATTATATCCTGGAGCCCATATACGGCGCAGGAGAGTATAACCACTTGTCAGTACGCTCGGCGGCGGCCATTATTTTAGACCGCCTGGCCGGCGAGGAGTGGTGGAAATAAGAGGGAGGCATTAGAATGTCTGGACATTCGAAGTGGGCAAATATTAAGCGCAAAAAAGGCAAGAACGACGCCATCCGCGGCAAAATCACCACGAAAATCGGCCGTGAAATCACCATTGCCGTTCGTATGGGCGGCCCGGACCCGGTCGGCAACATGCGCTTGAAATTGGCTCTCCAAAAAGCAAAAGAAAACAACATTCCGAAAGATAATATTAAGCGGGCTATCCAGAAAGGCGCCGGCGCTACAGAAGGTCAGAACTACGAAGAAATTACGTACGAAGGCTACGGCCCGGCCGGCGTTGCCGTTACGGTCAACGTCCTCACGGATAACCGCAACCGCGCGGCCGCCGAAGTCCGCCACGTATTCTCCAAATACGGCAACAGTCTCGGCGAAACAGGCTGCGTAGGCTGGATGTTCAAGAGCAAGGGCATCTTCGTCGTAAGCAAGGAAAACGCCGACGAAGACCAGATCATGGAAGTAGCCCTCGAAGCAGGCGCCGACGACGTCAAGACCGAAGGCGAAGAATTTGAAATCGTAACGACGCCCGAATCCTTTGACGACGTAGAAAAAGCCTTGGCTGACGCCGGCATCGAAACAGAACACGCATCCATCACCATGGTTCCGGACAACACCATTACCTTGGACGCCGAAGGCACAGAAAAACTCGAAAAACTCATCGACGCCCTGGAAGACCTGGACGACGTCCAGGACGTATACCACAATGGCGATATGGTGGAAGACGAAGAGTAAGACAACGAAATATGGCAGCACAGATCAAAAGAAGAATGGCTCAGGCTGTTCTTCTTTTTTCTATTATAATATATTGCAGCATAAAAACGTACGTGGTGAAGTGGTCTTGATGAAAAGTGTGGCAGAGGGTTTGAAAAATGATATGATGAATTTGCCGAATGAAGCAGTTCATCTGCATGAAAATATGACATTGACTCTTATAGCGGACAGGCATGTGTAAAAGGAATGTAAGAATTAAGTAATGTGATAGTCATATGAGTGTAGTTAAAACATTTAAATTCCCTTGTTTCCTTTATTTGTTACAGTTTTGTTGCAGTCAGCGGGGGGCGTAGACGACTGAGTATAATTAAGGTATAATGTAATTTGATAAATTTTGAATTATGCTAAAGTGAGTGCAGCCGACATGAAGTATCTTCTTCTATATCGATAAAAAATAAACATAGCGCGATATTGATGCCAGTGGTGCTGCTGGTAGTTGATTACGCGGCCATTTTATGCGCTGAAATGGTTTCTTTTCATTTGCGTAATCTCCTAGTGCCGGAAACGACGTTGCGCCTGTCATGGTTGAGCATACACGTTATTATCCCGTTTGTGTACATTATTTTTATGCAGACTCATGAATTATATACTCGCCGCACACAGTTCTGGCGGATTATGTCTGAGATTTTTAGTGTCAACCTATATTCTATTGGATTATTGGTTTTTGTCATGTATCTCGCGCAAACAGCGTCGCAGACCTCCCGGTTATTCGTCGGGCTACTGTGTATTTTTGCTTTTACGTTTCTCGTTATAGGCCGGTATATCATAAAAAAAGTACTAAACCACGTAAAGGTGCTGCAAGTTCCAATTTTAATCATGGGTGCAGGAAAGACGGCGGCCTTGGTGTTGGAATATTTGCAGAAAGACGCTGGCTTGGGATATGATTTTATTGGTTTTTTAGAAGATAATGTACCAGAAAAAAAAGTATCGGCTATGATGCCTCATTTGGGGACGTTTTCTGATGCGGAGAACGTCATCAGGCAAACCGGCGTAAAGCATGTGCTGGTCATTGCACCGGGCCTTAAAAATGAAGATGTTCAGGGTATTGTATATCGGCTACAGCCATTAGTAAAAAGGATTGCTTTTATTCCTGATATGGGAAAAATGCCCTTGGCGACCTTGGATATGGAGAGCTTGATTGACGGGCATATCGTTACATTCAGCTTCCGTAATAATCTGGCTCAGTGGTATAATAGATTCCTCAAGCGTGCCTTTGATTTGATCTGCACGATAGCAGGCTTGATTTGTATCTCCCCCGTATTGGCGGCGATTGCGTTCTGGATTTATAAAGATTCGCCCGGCCCGGTTATTTTTAAGCATCGCCGTATAGGGCGGGGCGGAAAAGAGTTTTCCTGTTATAAATTCCGCAGCATGTGTATGGATGCTGATATAAAATTAGAGGAACTGCTGGAATCTGATCCCAAAGCGCGAGAAGAATGGCACAGTGAATTTAAACTGAAAAACGATCCGCGTATCACGAAAAGCGGCGCCTTCCTTCGCAAGACCAGCTTGGATGAGCTGCCCCAGCTAATCAACGTGCTGAAAGGGGACATGAGCCTCGTAGGCCCGCGGCCTATTATTAAAGCGGAAGTCCCTAAATACGGCCGATATATTAATGATTTCTACATGGTGCGCCCCGGTATTACGGGCATGTGGCAGACCAGCGGCCGCAATGACGTGACCTATGACGAACGAGTTCAGATGGATACCTGGTATGTTCGAAATTGGAACGTCTGGTTTGATATTGTCTTAATTTGGCGGACGATTGGCGTCGTTCTAGGAAAAAAAGGGGCATATTAGGTTAGTATGTATAGTATAAGTTTCTGTTGGAGGAGTGCTGTTTAATGCCTATTGATCAATATATATCCATGGAAACAACACGAATTGACTATAAAGAAATGTTAGAAACGAAAAAGGCCAAAAATTGGTTGAAATCCGTATCGGCGTTTGCCAACACAGATACGGGATATCTTGTGTTTGGCGTGCGGGATACGGATCATGCGAAAGTGGGGCTGACGGATTGTCAAGCCGTTGGAGAGAAAATTACTGAATTAATTAAAGAACGTATTCAGCCTAGTCCCGATTATGATATACAATATGAAAATGAGGATGGCAAAGATTTCATCATATTGACTGTGCGTAAGGGCATATCCACTCCGTATTATTATGCCCATGAAGGGACAAGGAATGCTTTTGTTAGAAAAGGTAATCAGTCAGTTGTTGCACCCCTTCATGAACTAAATGCGCTAATTTTAAATGGCCGTGGGCTGACCTACGATGCCCTGCCAAGTTCATTTTCCTTATCAGATGTTAGTTTTACCTTATTGGAAGCAACTTATAATAATACCAATAAAGAGGATGAAAGTTTTGATAAAAGCAGGGATTTAATTTCCTTTGGACTGGCTAAACCTGATGGGGTTGTGACAAATGCAGGCGCTCTTCTTTGCGATCAAGGCATATTAGGCCATTCAAGAGTATTTTGTACTCGATGGAAGGGAACTATAAAAGGAAGTGTAGATATAGATGCTATTGATGATAAAGAATATAGCGGCAGCTTAATTTCTTTATTAGATAATGCAGTAACTTTCGTAAAAAATAATTCTCAAAAACGATGGGCTGTGAAAGGGTTGCTGCGAGATGAAGAAGCTGATTATCCGGAAAAGGCAGTTCGTGAAGTTGTTGTCAATGCATTGATACATCGGGATTACCAGATTTTGGGCTCGGAAATTCATATTGATATGTATGATGACCGATTAGAGGTATATTCTCCCGGCGGCATGGTCAACGGATGGAGAATTCAGGATTTAAACTTACTTCATGTACCGTCCATTCGGAGAAATCCGGTAATATCAGATATGTTTGGCCGTATGCATTTTATGGATAGAAAGGGGAGCGGAATTCAGAGAATAATGAGCGCGTATGCTGCTTCTGAACGTCAACCCAAATTTTATTCCGAGGCTTCAGTTTTTTTTGTTGAACTGCCTAATATGACGTATGATTCTGTAAAAACGCCTGATTCTGACAAGACTAACGATATAGCTGCTGCACGTCAAGAAGCTGATGGCGCGTCTGTTATTAAAGAACGGCTGCAGCATGTATGTCATAAAAAGACCATTGATTCCGTCCTCTTGTTTTATAATGCTGAAAGAGCGAATCATTGGGGAAGGGCATTGCTGCGAGAAAGGCTGGGGATAAGTGATAGCGCCGTTTCGCGGATACTAAATATTTTATTAGAAAGACAGATTATTTGCAGAATGCGTCGAGGCCAATACAAATTTTTGTGGTAACTCATGGACACTGAACAACACATTTAGTGTGCTGAACAACACATTTAGTGTGCTGAACAACACATTTAGTGTGTTAAACAACACTTTTGAAAAGAAAGGTAGACGTGCCGTTGAATATAAAAATTTTGATTGCTGCCCATAAAAAATACTGGATGCCTGATGACGACGTGTACTTGCCGATCCATGTCGGAGCGGCGGGAAAAGCCGATTTGGGCTATACAAGGGATGATACTGGTGATAATATAAGTGAGAAGAATCCAAACTTCTGCGAATTGACGGCCTTATATTGGGCTTGGAAAAATCTGGATGCAGACTACGTTGGATTGGTGCATTACCGCCGTTATTTTTCCCATACCCAGTGGGCTATGACGACAGAGGCTAAACGAAGGAATATTCTCCGTGGCGACGATTTTCAGCGGCTTCTGCAGGATGTACCGATCATTGTGCCGGGAAAGCGCAATTACGTTATCGAAACGACACAGAGCCAGTATGAACACGCCCACTATGCTGGCGATTTAAAGGCCGTCAAAGAATTACTTCATCAGCAGTGTCCGCAGTATGACCCGGCATTTGAGCTAGTGATGCAGCGGACATGGGGCCATCGGTTCAATATGTTCGTCATGCGCCGAGACTACTATGATGCATATTGTTTTTGGCTGTTCAGCTTGCTTTTTGAATTAGAAAAGCAGCTGAATATCAGCCAATACGATACCTATCAGGCTAGGGTATATGGATTTCTTGCGGAACGCTTATTGGATGTATGGCTAGAAACTAATCATGTGCCCTACGTAGAGCAAAAGGTTTCTTTTTTGGAAAAACAAAATTGGCTGAAAAAAGGCGGAAAATTTATACAACGAAAACTATGCCATAGAAAGGTTGGAAAGTAAGTGAATAGCGATATATCACAGTTACATAAATATATCCCGCTGTTAAGAGAGTTAGTAGTGCGGGATTTAAAAATCAAATATAGACGGTCTTTTTTAGGGTATCTTTGGAGTTTGATGAATCCGCTGTTGATGATGTGGATTTTGACTATTGTATTTTCTTATGTATTTCGCTTTGATATTCCAAACTATCCATTATACTTAATTATTGGACAGGTTGTATTTAGCTTTGTTTCTGAATCTACAACGGCAGCTATGTATTCGATTATAGGCAATGCAGCTTTACTGAAAAAAGTGTATGTGCCTAAACCGATTTTTCCGTTGGCGCAAGTAATGTCAAGCTTTGTAACGATGCTGTTCAGCATGGTAGCTATTTTTATCGTTATGATAGTGACAGGTGTAGCGTTGACTCCAACATTATTTCTTTAAATAGTCTATTATACTATATAAACTCGTTGTTTTTCCTTCTCCAGTTGGAGCTGCAATAATTGTTATACTATTTTTCTTATTTATATTTTCCTTGGGGGTCAGTTTAATTGTGTCAGCTGTTGCCGTGTATTTACGTGATATGTTTCATTTATATGGTGTATTTACGACTGCTTGGACTTATTTGACGCCTATTTTTTACCCTATTTCTATTGTGCCAGATGATTTTCGATGGATGTTGTTTTGGAACCCTTTATTATATATCGTCTCATATTTTCGGGAAATTATATTGAACAACATGGTACCTACCTTTGATGATACGATATTGTGTTTGGAATTAAGTGTTGGAACATTAATTTTGGGAATGCTAATATTTAGAAAATTGCAGAATAAATTTTTATTATATGTATAGTTGGAGGCTGGACAAGTGAATAATGAACCAATCGTCAGTATCCAAAATGTATCGATGCGGTTTAACTTGGCGCAGGAACAATTTTCCGGGCTAAAGGATTTAGTCATCATGGCGACGAAAGGAAAATTGAAGTTTCATGAATTTTATGCTTTAAGAGATGTAAGTTTTGATATTAAAAGAGGTGAATCCTGGGCTCTTATTGGTAAAAATGGATGTGGCAAAAGTACGCTTTTAAAGGTTATATCTGGCATATATAAGCCGACAAATGGTAATGTTATAGTTCGTGGGACCATTGCTCCTCTTATTGAATTAGGCGCTGGATTTGATATGGAATTGACTGCCAGAGAAAATATCTTTTTAAATGGAGCCGTTCTTGGACATAGCCGAAAGGTTATGGAACAGCACTTTGACGAAATTGTGGACTTTTCAGAATTAAAAGGTTTTATTGACGTACCTATTAAAAACTTTTCGTCGGGGATGATTGCGCGTCTTGGATTTTCGATTGCTACTATTGTCCGGGCAGATATCATTATTATTGATGAAATTTTAGCCGTTGGGGATTATGAATTTCAGAAGAAATGTTACAAACGAATGGAAGATATGATGTCAGGTGGAACCACTGTGATTTTTGTGTCTCACGACGAGGTGCAAGTGCGAAAAATGTGCGATTATGCGGTGTGGTTGTCGGAAGGGATGATGCAAGCCATAGGTAGTGCCAATGATGTATGTAGAATGTATAAAAAAAGCTTAGAATAAAAATTATAAGTTATCAGATTATTATTTTTTTGCTTATAGGAGGGATATTGTGAAAGTTGTTTTATTAGCAGGTGGATTTGGTACACGAATTAGTGAGGAAAGTCAATATAAACCTAAACCTATGATAGAAATTGGTGGGATGCCTATCCTTTGGCATATTATGAAAAGTTATTCTCACTATGGCTTTAATGATTTTGTAATTTGTGCAGGGTATAAGCAACATGTAATTAAAGAATGGTTCGCTGATTACTTTTTACATACTTCAGATATTACGTTTGATTTTACCCAAGGAAATAAAATGATTGTGCATGATCAACACTGCGAACCATGGAAAGTTACTGTTGTTGATACCGGCTTAAATACTATGACTGGAGGGAGAATTAAGCGGATCCAGAAATATATTGGGAGTGAGCCGTTTATGATGACATATGGTGATGGAGTTTGTGATGTTGATATAAACAAGTTGGTTACGTTTCATAAATCGCATGGAAGAATTGCTACGTTAACGGCAGTAATGTATGACCAATCAAAGGGAATACTGAATATTGAAAGTGATCATTCAGTACATTCTTTTAGGGAGAAATCAGCTTTAGATAGTGCTCCAATTAATGCGGGATTCATGGTGTTACAGCCCGAAATATTTGATTATTTAAAGGGTGATTCGTGTGTATTTGAAAGGGAACCTTTGGAAAAATTAGCATCGGAAGGACAACTCATGAGCTACATACACAAAGGTTTTTGGCAATGCATGGACACGAAGAGAGAAAAAGATAACTTAGAACAGATGTGGAATTCGGGAAATGCGCCATGGAAAGTGTGGGATAAATAGATATGATGAAAAGTTTGTTTGACTTTTATAAGGAAAAAAAGGTTTTTATAACTGGCCATACTGGTTTTAAAGGCTCGTGGATGTGTAAATTTCTAATGATGGCACAAGCTGAAGTTATAGGGTATTCTTTAAATCCTCCAACTTCTCCTAATTTATTTGAGCTTGCTGATATTGCCAAAGGTTTAAAAAAATCTGTTATTGCGGACATACGAGATTTAGATAAATTGAAATCAACATTGCTGGAGGTTAAACCTGATATAGTTATTCACATGGCAGCACAGCCATTAGTCCGAGAATCTTATCAAAATCCCGTATATACTTATGAAACGAATGTTATGGGCACGATAAATCTTTTAGAGGCAATAAGGAGTTGCCCTAGTGTAAAGTCTGTTGTTAATGTGACTACTGATAAAGTTTATCTGAATAATGAATGGGAGTGGGGGTATCGTGAAACGGATGTATTGAACGGATTTGACCCTTATTCTAATAGTAAATCTTGTTCAGAGTTAGTAACGAGTTCGTATAAAAATGCTTTTTTTGAAGGTAAAGATATTGCTATATCTACTTGTCGTGCTGGGAATGTAATCGGCGGAGGCGATTTTGCAAAAGATCGCATAATTCCCGATTGCGTACGTGCTATGCAGCGTGGAACAGAGATTACTGTACGTAATCCATACTCGACAAGACCATATCAGCATGTACTAGAACCTGTATATACTTATTTATTATTGGCAATGCTACAGTATGAAGATAAGTTGTTAGCTGATACTTATAATGTTGGGCCTGATGATGTTGATTGCGTAACGACAGGCAATTTAGTAAGTTTGTTCTGCAATTGTTGGGGGGAAAATGCTGTATGGAGAAATGTGAGTGATGTTGCAGCTCCTCATGAAGCTAAATTTTTAAAATTAGATTGTTCTAAAATAAAAAGAAAGCTAAAGTGGCAGCCTGTTTGGCATATCCAGGACGCTGTAAAAAATACTGTTGAATGGAGTAAGGCATATTTAAATAATCATGATGTTGTTATAGTTATGGAAAAACAGATTGAGGAATTTATGAATGGCAAATAGTGAAGAACTTTTAGCGCATGTAGAATATATATTGCAACACTGTCCTACTCCCAAAGAAGGATTGCCAGAAGAAGTATTTTTAATGATATCAGCACTTATACCGGTAGCAAATATTGATCTTTTCATTTTTAATAAGAAAAATGAATTGTTGCTATCGTGGCGTGACGATATATATTTTGGGCAAGGATGGTCTATACCGGGAGGATGTATGCGGTTTGGAGAGCTGTTAGAAGAACGAGTACATAAAACCGCTATTAAAGAACTAGGGCAGGATGTAAATATTTGTAAAGGGCCAATTACGGTAAGAGATGTTATCAGAGGTGAAAATTATTCTTTAGTTTATCCTAATATGAGGGGACATAATGTTACGATTCCCTATATTTGTAAAATGAAGGATGAAGAAAAGTTTTTTGATAGTGTTTTAAGAAAAAATCATAATTTGCGATGGTTCTCTGAGATTCCTAAAGATATTTTATCGGTCCATCACGTGTATGATGACTTATTTAAGGCTTTTGGTCTTATGAAAGGATGAAAGAAATGAAAAAGTGGCAAGATGAGAAACAAGCACGAGAAGAAATTAAAGCGTTAGTTAGTGAATATTATCATGAATTTAAAGAAAATAAAAAAGAATATAAAGAAGGTGACCGAATTACCTATGCTGCTCGTGTTTTTGATGAGAAGGAAATGTGTGCATTGACTGATGCAATGTTAGATTTTTGGTTGACTACCGGACGGTTTGCAGAACAATTTGAGTGTGAATTTGCAAAATGGTTAGGCGTTAAATTTGCTCATTTAGTTAATAGTGGGTCTTCTGCTAATCTAATTGCTTTTATGGCTTTAACTGCTCCAGAGTTAGGCACTCGCCAAATAAAAAAAGGAGATGAAGTTATTACTGTTGCTTGTGGATTTCCGACAACTGTAACTCCTATCATACAAT
>ERZ838577.4782-NODE-4782-length-10901-cov-3.109349_pt1 | contig 10901 bp, 7 predicted proteins | sample MGYA00519682_ERZ838577 | MGnify/ENA primary metagenome ERZ838577 (study PRJEB31850, sample SAMEA3708838) | human gut metagenome | biome: human gut; feature: human-associated habitat; material: faeces | place: China | collected 2014 ...
GCAGACGGCGAAGCAATGATCAATCAGGCTTCCCTGACAGGAGAATCTGTGCCGGTAAGAAGAACAATTGGAAATTATGTATATGCAGGAACTGTTGTGGAAGAAGGAGAGGTCACAATTGATGTAAAGGCTGTCGGTGGATCCAGTCGTTACGAAAAGATTGCGGCTATGATAGAAGATTCTGAAAAATTGAAATCAGGACTGGAAAGCAGGGCAGAACATCTGGCAGACAAACTGGTTCCGTATTCTCTTGGAGGAACAGCACTTACCTGGCTGCTTACAAGAAATACGACAAAAGCATTGTCTATTCTGATGGTAGATTTTTCCTGTGCATTAAAACTTGCGATGCCAATCTCCGTACTCTCTGCGATCCGCGAAGCAGGTATGTATAAGATTACAGTAAAAGGTGGAAAATATCTGGAAGCAGTTGCCGAAGCAGATACCATCGTATTTGATAAGACGGGAACACTGACAAAAGCAAAACCGACAGTGGCAAAAGTGGTATCATTCAATGAAATGAATGAAGATGAACTGCTCCGTATTGCTGCATGCCTGGAGGAACATTTCCCTCATTCTATGGCAAAAGCAGTTGTCAGCGCAGCAAAGGCAAAACATCTGGATCATGAGGAGATGCATTCGAAAGTGGAGTATATCGTAGCCCATGGTATTTCCACACAGATAGAAGGTAAAAAGGCAGTGATCGGAAGCTATCATTTTGTATTCGAAGATGAAAAGGTAATCATTCCGGATGGTAAGAAAGAACAGTTTGATAATCTGCCGGAAGAATATTCACATTTGTATATGGCGATTGAAGGAAGACTTGCAGCAGTGATCTGCATCGAAGATCCGTTACGTGAAGAAGCAGCAGAGGTAATAAAGGAACTTCGTGAAGCGGGATTAAGTAAGATTGTTATGATGACCGGTGACAGTGAACGTACCGCAAAAGCAATTGCAAAACGCGTAGGCGTGGATGAATACTATGCGGAAGTATTGCCGGAAGATAAGGCAAGTTTTTGTGATAAAGAAAAAGCAGCAGGGCGTAAGGTTATTATGATCGGTGACGGCATCAACGACTCGCCGGCACTTTCAGCGGCCAATGTAGGTATTGCTATCAGTGATGGTGCAGAACTTGCAAGAGAGATCGCAGATATTACCGTTGGTGCAGATAATTTAAGAGAACTGGTAACTTTAAAGAAGATCAGTAATGGCCTGATCAAGCGGATCAGCCATAATTATCACACGATTGTTGGATTCAATGCGGGACTGATCGCACTTGGTGTATGTGGTGTGATCATGCCGACGACTTCAGCATTGTTACATAATACATCGACGCTGCTAATCGGACTTAAGAGTATGCAGAATCTTTTAGATGAATAAAAATATCTTTATAAATAAAAACGAAATAATAGATAAGAAAATAAAAAGAAGCTTGATGAAATAAATTTTCATCAAGCTTCTTTTTTGCACATAATTCTTGACAGTCTGGAAAGAATGATATAGTATTCAAATATAGATTGTTAGATATAACTAACGCTTGTTAGGAGGTACTAAGGCGATGGACAGATATCTGATTGAAAAATGTCTGGTGGAACATTGTTCGGCAACACTGGCATCTATGAAATCAGCAAATTTATTTAATATGACATTTGCAGATGATACAGACGTGGAAGATCAGATTGAGTTCTGGAATCAGTGCATGAAAGAAAAAGGTATCCATCTCTACATATTGCGGAGACAGGAGAACCGCGTACTGGTTTATGTCTATCGTAAAAAACAGCTTGAGGTCAGTCTGAACCGGCCGGGAGTCGCAAAGTTCCTGAAAAAATACGGTTATGAAGGCACAGAGATTGAATATGCACTGAACCGGTTAAAATCAAGAATCGGTGAAAACGATGAATTCCCGCATGAAATTGGAATCTTTCTGGATTACCCGTTGGGAGATGTGATCGGATTTATCGCAAATCAGGGACGCAATTTCAAATGCGTGGGATGCTGGAAAGTATATTGTGATGAGTGCGCATGCCGGAAAACATTTGCAAAATATAAAAAATGCAGAGATGTCTATGTACGTCTCTGGCAGCAGGGAAGAAGTGTTTTGCAGCTTACAGTGGCTGCCTGACATATAAAAATATCAATGAAAGAGGTAGAAAACAATGAGTAAAATTGCAGTAGTATATTGGAGCGGAACAGGTAACACAGAGGCAATGGCCAACGAAGTAGCAGAAGGAGCAAAGGCTGCAGGAGCAGAAGTGGATGTATTAACAGCTTCCGAATTCGGTGCAGATAAGATGGACGCTTACGATGCAGTAGCATTCGGATGCCCGGCTATGGGAGCAGAAGAACTGGAAGACAGCGAATTCGAGCCGATGTTCTCTGACTGCGAAGGCAAACTTGGCGGAAAGAAGATCGCACTCTTCGGATCTTACGGATGGGGAGACGGAGAATGGATGCGTACATGGGAAGAGACATGCAAAGCTGACGGAGCGGTTCTTGCATGCGAGAGTGTACTTGCGAACGAAGCACCGGATGATGATGCGGTGGCAGCTTGCCAGGCACTTGGAAAGGCACTTTGCTAGCCAGGGGGACGTGAAAAGTGGCTTTTTGTCTGTCCCAGGTGGCTTGGTTTCAGAAATGAAACATCCGACATACAGATATATCCTTTGGGCGGTAATCAGAAGAGGTTCTGGTTGCCGCTTTTTTCCATGCATTCGAAAGCAGAAAATGTCTTCGGTCAATGTTCTATCGGTTAATTTTCTCATTTTTAATTAAAAAAATTCCTTGATTTACCCAAAAATGTTATGATATGCTAATAACAGTTAGGAAGACCTAACTAGTGTGTGAATAAATCATGGCAGACTCCTTCTGTCTCGTCCCTGAGCAAGAGAGACAGAAGTGGTTCCATGGGAAAGGATCTTGACATGGAGAATTTTTTAGCAATTGAGAAGATTATTGGAAGAGAGATTATTGATTCGAGAGGTAATCCGACGGTAGAGGCAGAAGTCTATCTTCTGGATGGAACGGTAGGAAGAGGTGCGGCACCAAGCGGCGCATCTACTGGGGAATTCGAAGCACTGGAACTGCGTGACGGCGATAAATCCCGTTTCGGCGGAAAAGGTGTAACCAAAGCCGTAGAGAATATTAATACAGTGATAAGTGATGCACTGACAGGTGTAGACGCATCAGACATCTATGCAGTAGATGCAGCAATGATCGCAGCAGACGGAACAAAAGATAAATCAAACTTAGGTGCAAATGCAATCCTTGCAGTATCGATTGCGAGTGCACGTGCAGCAGCAAATGCACTGGAGATTCCACTTTATCGTTTCCTCGGCGGCGTAAATGGTAACAGACTTCCGGTACCTATGATGAATATATTAAACGGAGGCGCACATGCAGCCAACACAGTAGATGTACAGGAATTCATGATCATGCCTGTAGGAGCACCAAGCTTCAAAGAAGCACTCCGCTGGTGCGCAGAAGTCTTCCATGCACTGGCAGCATTATTAAAATCAAAAGGACTTGCAACATCCGTAGGTGATGAAGGTGGATTCGCACCCGACCTTGCATCCGATGAAGAAGCAATCCAGTACATCTTAGACGCAGTAAAAGATGCTGGATATGAGCCTGGAAAAGACTTTATGATTGCTATGGATGCAGCATCTTCAGAATGGAAAGGTGAGAAGAAGGGCGAATATGTACTTCCGAAGGCAGGTACAAAATTTACTTCAGAAGAACTCATCGAGCACTGGAAGAAACTGGTAGACAAGTACCCGATCATCTCTATCGAAGATGCATTAGACGAAGAAGACTGGGAAGGATGGCAGAAACTGACAGCTGAACTTGGAGACAAAGTACAGTTAGTCGGAGACGATCTGTTCGTAACGAATACGGAAAGACTTTCCAAAGGTATCGAACTTGGATGCGGTAACTCAATCCTTATCAAGTTAAACCAGATCGGATCTGTATCGGAGACACTGGAAGCAATCAAGATGGCTCATAAAGCCGGCTACACAGCTATCTCATCTCACCGTTCCGGAGAGACAGAAGATACAACAATTGCAGACCTTGCAGTAGCACTGAACACCTGCCAGATCAAGACAGGAGCACCTTCAAGATCAGAACGAGTTGCAAAATACAATCAGTTACTGAGAATCGAGGAAGAACTCGGAGCAAGTGCTGTTTATCCAGGAAAAGCCGCATTTAATGTGAAGAAATAGTATCGGCAATATGCCGAAAAAACAGGAGATAAGGTCTGTTACAGAGAGAAGAAAATTGTAAAATGTTACGAAACGAGAAAAGCACGCATCGAAATGTTGCGTGCTTTTTGAGTGCGTGATATTATTATTGCATGTAAGATAAGAAATTAGAGATTAACACATTAAATCAGTAGTTATAAGGAGAGTCTATATGGCAGTAACAATACAACAGATTGCCGAAAAAGCAGGCGTATCAAGGGGAACAGTAGACCGGGCACTTAATAACCGCGGCCGGATCAACCCGGAGGTGGCAGAAATGGTGAAAAGAACCGCCGAAGAGATGGGGTATGTGCACAAAGCAAGAAAGAGACAGAAAAGTGCCGGAGGAAAGAAAAAGATCGGGATCGTAACGCAGCTTTCGGGAGCTTCCTTTATGCTGGAAGTTAAAAGAGGAATTCAGACCGGAAAAAAAGAACTGGAAGAACTTGGCGTGGAAGTTATCGTAAAAGAGAATACTTCCGTGCGTGAAGAGGACCAGCTGCGTGCAATTGACGAACTGATAAAAGAAGGAATCCAGGGACTGGCACTGATGCCGGTAGATACCGAAGGCGTCAGGGAGAAATTAAACTGGCTTATGAATGAAAAGAAGATTCCGGTCGTGACATTTAACTCGGATATCGTAGGAACAAAGCGATGTTGCTTTGTCGGAATGGACAATAAGTTGAGCGGCCAGACGGCAGCAGGATTATTCGGGATGATGACCAGAGGCGTTGGAAAGATTCTTGTCATTACCGGGTATTTCAGCAGTATGCTGAATAACTCCCGTGTAGACGGATTCGTAGAAGAGATAAAGAATATTTCACCAAAGCTTGAGATTGCCGGCGTGCAGGGAAGCTTTAACAATGCAGATGAAGTGGAACACATTATAGAGAATGCCATGATGAGTATATCCGGGATCAACGGGATCTTCGTGGTATCCGGCGGGCAGGAAGGCATTGTGGAGGCATTCCGCAAACTCGGTGTCGAGCAGCGGCCTTATGTTGTGATCTATGACCAGACCGCAAAGAACGAGCTACTGTTAAAAGAAGGAACTGCAGATTTCCTGATCGATCAGAATGGATTTGAACAGGGATACCGGCCGCCGAGGATCCTTGCAGATATCTTGTTGAACGGAACCTATCCGGACACAGAATATCTGTATACAGGAATCGATATTAAGACAAAATACAACCTGTAAGATAATCCGGGGTACACAGCCCTGATATCAGAGATGCAAGAGAAGGTGCCAGTGGCAGGTTTTGCAGATAAAAGGATGATTAGAATGATAATAAGACAAAGAAGAGGGAAACAGATATCAGCTTTATTACTCATGACGGCAATTCTGTGCTGCGGCTGCAGTAATCACAGTTCCTGGCAAAAGGCAAAAGACCGGTATGTGGTAGGAGTTGTAACCAAATCCAATACCAGTGAGTACTGGATGTCGGTGAATTCCGGCATGGAAGCGGCTGCTGCAAAATATGACATGGATGTGATCACGCTTGCCCCGGATTCGGAACTGGACCGGGAAGTTCAGGAAAAGCAGGTGGAAAAGCTGATCGATCAGAATGTGGATGCGCTGGCAGTTGCACCGATTGACTCTTATCATGTTCCGGACTATCTGGATGAAATAGAGAAAAAGAAGATTACGGCAGTATGTTTTGACAATGGAATGGTGGGCGGAGAACTTCCATATATCGGAATCGACAATCATAAGACAGGATATCAGCTGGCACAGGAACTGGCAGAACACTTAGACCACAAAGGCCAGGTAGGAATCGTGGCAGGTGATTTAAAACAGAAAGGCCACAGAGAACGTGTGGAAGGATTTGAAGAATATATGAAGTCCGAACCGGAGATGACGGTGAAGTTCGTAGAAAGCGGCTATGCCAATCTGCAGATGTCGGAACAGAAAGTACGGGATCTTATGGGACAATATCCGGAAATCAGGGGAATCATGGCGACCAGTGCTGTCACTGCGATGGGACTTGTTGATGAATTGAAAGATACTGATATCAAAATTGTGGCAGTGGATGAACAGGAAGATTCCCTTAAGGCAGTAGAAAATGGGCAGATCTCGGCGCTTGCGGCACAGTCGGGATATGAGATTGGTTATGAGACGATTCACTATATCCAGAAGCTGCGGAACGGAAAGCATCCGAAAAAGAAGTATTATCTGAATGCAGAGATACTGACACAGGACAATGTAAAGGAGTACAGAAAAAAAGATGAAAGTCAGAAGTATAAGAAGTAAGGTCCTGATCGCAATCACCGGGATCACACTGCTTACGGCAGCAGCCATGGCTTTCGTATTTTATGGAAGGTCATCCCGGATGATCGAGGAAAATTACATAACAGTGCTCAGTCAGAGAACCAGGCTGCTTACGGATACCGTAGATGATATGTTAAAAAATGTATGCAATATTGACATCAAAGCATCCTGTGACAAAGAGATCAAAGAGGAACTGGAACAATATCTGAATGACAAAGATGAGAAAAGGCTGAACAATATCTCAACAAGATTACGTACATTTTCCAAGATGAATCAGGCAATCTCCAGTATGTATCTGGTGATCCCAGGCGAGCGTCAGGTTGTTACAACGCTGGATTATCCGGTGTACAGAAGTGGACTTAAGGAGGATAACCTTCGTCAATTTGAAACACTATGTGGAAAAAATGGCGGACCGGCAATCATGGATGATCTGGTGCACAGCAAAGATAAATTATTACAATTTACGGAAAAGGTAACCGGAGAAGATGGACAGGTGATCGGTTATCTGTGTGCGAATATCGAAGAACAGAACTTAAGATATGATTATCTGGAAGATCCGTCGAATCAGGAACTGGGACAGATCGAACTGATCGAAGACGGCAGGATCATTGCAGCCAGAGAGCAGTCCCGGATGGGCAATAAATTTCCAGTAAAGAAGTATAAAAATTTTATCAGTCATTCTGAAGTTACCGGGGCAGATAAAGAAAATATATACATTTACTGTGAAGGAAGCTTTTCCGGCTGCGGAATTTTTGCCAGTGTAAAGAGAAGTGCCGTATTAGGTGACCTGGCGCAGATGCGGAAATATATATTTGGTGTGGCGGCCGTGTTCGGGTTGATCGCAATGCTGGCGGCGATATACATCTCAAGGATCGTCTATAAACCAGTGAGAAAGCTGATGACTGCAATGCAGTCAATTGCGGATGGCGAGATGGACACCAGGGCAGAGGTCGTATCCAAAGACGAGATTGGTCTTGCTGCGGAAGAATTTAACCGGATGTTAGACCGGATCGAAGAACTGATCGGACAGCTCATTCAGGAAGAAAAGAAGAAAAAGGATGCGGAACTTGAGGCACTGCAGTATCAGATCACACCGCATTTTATGTATAATACACTGAATTCGATCAAGTGTTATGCAATGATCCACAATGAGAAAGAGATTGCAACGGTCATCGGGGATTTTGTAGAGTTATTGCAGACATGTATACGGAAAAAGGGAACATTTCTGACTGTTGCAGAGGAAATACAAGTGTTGAAGAATTATATTCATCTGCAGGAATTCCGCAATGGAGAAGAATATCAGGCAACTTACGAGATAGAGCGCGAAGCAGAGCAATGTCTGATACCAAGGCTGATCTTGCAGCCCCTTGTAGAAAATGCGCTGATTCATGGACTGGATCTGAAAAATAACAGAAAACATTTAATGATAGAAGCGTATACTTCCGGCTCCAGACTATATATGAAAGTCAGGGATAACGGAAGGGGAATGACACAGGATCAGATTGAAGAGTTGTTGAAAAAGAAGGGAAAGAAGACAAAAGGACTTACGGCAGTCGGAATACCGAATATTCAGGAAAGACTGCAATTATATTATGGAACACAGGCAAAGCTTTCGCTGAAAAGCAGCGGGGAAGGTACAGAGGCAACGATCTACCTGCCTGTGAACAGAAGTGAGGATGAAGAATCATGAGAAAAGCATTACTGGCGGACGATGACTTTCTTGTGCGGAGTTATCTGAAGATGTTGACGTCATGGGAAAAGGCAGGATTTGAGATTACGGCGGATGTAAGAGACGGGGAAGAAGCACTGGAGGTGCTGGACCGGGAGAAGATAGATCTGGTTGTTACTGATATTGCAATGCCGCTGATGGACGGGATCGAACTGATCCGGGAAATCCGGAGAAAATATCCAGACATCTATGTGATTGTACTTAGCTGTCATGATGAATTCGAATATGTGAAAAAGGCGATGAAAGAAGGAGCAGACGAGTATGTATTAAAGAATACACTGAATGAAGAAAGTCTGTATACGGTTCTTGAAGCGGCGGAAGAACATATCCGGCAGAGCAAGGAAGAAGCAGGTGTGAAAGAACAGAAACAGCAGACGCAGGAACATGCGGATATGAAAAAGGATCCAGAAGAAGATAACATTGCAGATGCTGACGGGAAAATGGGAGAAAAGTCGGATCAGACCGGAAATATGAATGAAAAATTCCTGTTTTTTAACCAGATCCTGGCGGGAACCCTGTCAGGAGAGGAACGGGAAGAAAAAAGAATCCGGGCAGGAATATGTGGAAAATATAAGAACAGTGCAGTGATCGTGATCAAAAGAGAAGAAACAGAGTATACCGAGGATCCGCTGGAAGAAGCAAGAAAAGAGCAGTATAGTCTGGAATTCTACAGGCGTATGCAGGAAAAGTTACAGTCAAGACCCGGCGAATCCGAGACGGAAAAAGAAATGATCTATCTCGGAAATGGAACATACTGCTGCTTTCTGGATCTGTCAGATGAATACAAAAGCAGTGTGATGTACCAGCATCTGACCGGAACGGCATCGGCGTGTTATAAGATCTGTGCGGAAGAAGAGGAAGCCTACAAGATCGGTGTCAGTAATATCTGTATTGGAGCAGATGCACTTCGCCAGGCATATCAGCAGGCAAGGATGATGATAAAGAATAGTTTCTATGAAAAGGATGGAATTGCCTATTATAAAGCAGATAGAGCGATGGGAAAAGAACTTCCGAAAGAAGCAGAAACACTTTTGGAGGAGGCAGAGCTGTTAAAGAAGAAAAGTGAAAAGGATAAATTTCTTCTCATGGCCGGGACAGTAATACAGGCGTTCAAAAAAGAGCGGTGCGACAGTCAGCTGGTACGGCAGTGGTTCCGGAAGCTGGAACATAAGTTACAGGTAGACGGCACAAGGGCGGACCAGCATTTTGGCTATATCGGAGAGGTGAAAAAAGAGCTGGAACATCTGGCAGAGCAGGCATTTGAATGTGGCGAACCGGATATCCCGGAAGATTTAAGTCAGGCAGTTAAGATTGCAGCGGATTATGCGGCGAGACATTACCGGGAAGCAGTGGGACTTGGTGATGCGGCAGAAGCGGCAGGCGTGAACAGCACCTATCTGAGTTATCTGTTCAGTCAGGAGATGGGGATTGGATTTGCCAACTATCTATTGAATCTGCGGATGGAACATGCGAAGAAGTTATTAAGGGAGACCAATCTTAAGATGTGGCAGGTAGCAGAAGAATCGGGATTCAATGATTACCATTATTTTTCAAAAGTATTAAAAAAAGCAGAGGGGATGAGCCCGGCGCAGTACCGGAAACACTCTTAAAAAAAGATACAGTTGTTTTTTTATATGTAAAAGAAAAAGCAACTGTATCTTTTTTTGCGTGCAAATACCTGGCAAAAAAGAAAGCACAAAGAAAAATCAAAAAATAAAACCCAAAAAAAAGACACAAAAAGTGTGGAAAGCAATACCTGAAAAAAAGACACAAAAATCAGAAAAATACCATCTAAAAATAAAGTACACATTTCAAAAGATTCTCCCAATACCGGAACAGACGGATCCTTAGTATTATATAGTCACAAAGAAAAACACGAAAGACATAGAAAAAACATCATAAAGAAAGAGGTAAGAAAAATGTTTGACAAAAAGAAAGTAAAACTTGGAATCGCACCAATCGCATGGACCAATGACGACATGCCGGACCTTGGAAGTGAGAATACATTTGAACAGTGCGTAAGCGAGATGGCACTTGCAGGATTCACAGGATCAGAAGTCGGCAACAAATATCCAAAAGATACGAAAGTCCTGAAACATGCACTGGATCTTCGAGGTGTAGAGATCTGCAACCAGTGGTTCTCAGCATTTCTGATCACAAAGCCATTCGAAGAAGTAGAAAAAGAGTTCCGTGCACAGCTTGCATATTTAAAAGAAATGGGAGCAAAAGTGATCGGAGCTTCCGAGCAGAGCTACAGCGTACAGGGCATGCTTGATACACCGATCTTCGGACACAAATATGTGATGAATGATGAAGAGTGGAAGATATTCTGTGACGGAATGAATAAGCTTGGAAAGATCGCAAAAGAGGAATACGGAATTGCACTTACCTTCCATCATCATATGGGAACGGTTGTACAGAATGCAGACGAAGTAGAACGCATGATGGCAAACACGGATCCGGAATATGTAAGTCTCTTATTCGATACCGGACATTTCGCATACTGTGGAGAAGACCCACTGGAAATGGTGAAGAAATACGCAGACAGAATCAAACATGTACATCTGAAAGACATCAGAAAAGACATGGTAGAGAAAGTAAAGAAAGCATTCACACATGTAATCGTAGTGATGAATGTTGGCGGTATCGTGGACACGAAATGGTTCAG
>ERZ838577.4784-NODE-4784-length-10889-cov-3.702603_pt1 | contig 10889 bp, 8 predicted proteins | sample MGYA00519682_ERZ838577 | MGnify/ENA primary metagenome ERZ838577 (study PRJEB31850, sample SAMEA3708838) | human gut metagenome | biome: human gut; feature: human-associated habitat; material: faeces | place: China | collected 2014 ...
GGGCAGGCCATTCGGGAGCGGCGGGAATCATGGACTGCTCATAGATGGTGCGCATATTCACCGCGTTCAGGTTAAGCCAGCCGTTTGTCGTATGTGCCCAGGTGATTTCGCCCACCACAGCCACCTCCAGCACCGGCACAACGGTACCCTGGGCGAGGGTGGAAACGACCTTGCCGGAACCGTCGTTCTTATCCAGCACATTGGTGTTTGCCACGGTGACAACGCCATAGCCATAGATGGGGGTGGTCGTACCGGGAATCATATCAGGCTGCACATAGCTCATGCAAATCCAGCCCCTGCGGGTATAGCCCCAGTAGGCACCGCCGGAATAGACCTGCTCCAGAACCATCACCCGGTCGCCCAGGCCATAGCTGCCGGTGGCGGGGTAGTTGGTGCTGGGGCCGGAGCGGATGTTCAGCTGCTGGGTAATGACGTTGCCAATCATGCAGCTGTTGCCCCCCTGCCCCTCGGTGTAGATGTAGCCCAGATAAATCCAGCCGTCGGCGGTACGCCCCCAGCCGCTGTTGGTTTCCAGGATGCCCACCCGACTGCCGCCGTTGTAGCTGCCAATCCGGTCATTGTTGGTGCCGGGGGCGGTACGGATGTTCAGCTGGCTGCTGGTGACGTAGCCAATCTGGGCATAGGTGGGGAGATAGGATTGGTTGGCGCTGGTGGTTTCCAGGTCGGAGCCGGTCACCCGGTCGGGCATATTCAGCAGGGATTCCTGCACCCAGCCGGAAATGTGGCTGCTGTTGGAAGTGGCGTAAACCCAACGCTCATTATTATAGGTGGTGGTGCGGCGGACAGTCAGGGCAGCGCCCTTTTCCAGCTGGGAAAGCACCTGAGAATAGGTGGTGCTGAGGCTGTAGAGGCTGGCATAATCCTTGACGGTTGCCACATTGGTGGGAAGCTCCTGAGGCTTCTGGGCAGTTGTGCTGCCGGTGGCATCATTGGCTTCAAGCCCCAGGCTGGATGCTTTGAGCCAGCCCTTCTGGCCGTCTACGGACACAAAGCACCACTGGCTGCCCAGCACGGTTTCGGTGCGGATGATTTTCACACTGGTGCTGGCGCGCAGCTGGGCAACAGACTTGGAAAGGATGCTGGGCGTGCTGCGCAGAGCCACGGATTCCGTGGTGAGGGCGGTTTGCTCGTGAGATTCTACCTGGCTTAAAATTGTGTTCCAGACCTGCATGAATCGGGTCGTTGCTGTTGCAGTCTCAGTCTCACCGGACGGCTTTGCAGCGCCCCCTGCCAGCAGCAGGGATGCAGACAGTAAAAATGCAATCAATACTTGCGGTTGTGTTTGCATAGAAGATACCTCCATTCCTCTACATTATAGCCCACGAAGGAAAGGGAATCAAGGGAGGTCATGAAAACTTAATATTTCGATAATATTTGGCGGCGGTGCTGCGGAAAGAAACGAACCGCCCGCGAAGCGTTCAAAAGAGCATGGTCCTCCCTTAATCCCATTCCAGCTGGTAGTCACCGCTGGCGTTCCGGAATCGGACTTCCAGCCGATAGCATTTTCCTTTTTCCAGAAAAACCGTCGCCGTGGGGTTGTCCGAGGTCAATGTTACCGGCGGCGTACCGCTGGCTTGCAGCGTGGCGCAGACGCTGCCCTCCTGAATGTGCCCGGAGAGAAAGAAGCCATAGCTCCGGCTTTCCTTCACCCGTAACATCCGACGGGTGAACCCGGTGCAGCCGGTAAAGGAAGCGCCGATGCAGCGCTTTTTGAAGCTGCCTGTCCCGATAAAGACGAGCGCACGCTTTTGTTGCAGCGTCAACACGCCCCCATAATACAGCGCCGCCAGCAAAATCACGATTCCAATGATATAGCCCATAGCCATCCTCCCAGATGTTTTCTCCATTATCCCAGGAAAATGGCGTTATGTCAACACGGATTCCTGAAAAAATTTTTCCCATCCCCCTTGACAAGCTGCTGGGATTGTGCTAAGTTGTGGATTACAAAAGGCATTGATGAAGACACGCCCTCCCGGTAAGATTCCCAGAGAGAGAGCCCCTGTGGTGTAAGGCTCCCGTACCCCTGCCAGGATGGATACCACTTCTGAGCCGCAGGCCGGAAATGACCTGCCGGGTGCGCCCGTTAATGCGCCAATGAGTGGCGGTGCGTTTGCACTGCAACCAGGGTGGAACCGTGGAATGATTTATTCATCCCACCCCTGATTCTTTCAGGGGTGGGATTTTTCTATTATCACACCCCAAATATCAAGGAGGGTAAAATACCATGAGCGAAGAAAATCTGTATACCTTTGAAAACCCCGAGTACCGGAAGCTGTACTGGCACTCCTGCTCCCATGTGATGGCGCAGGCCGTCAAGCGCCTGTGGCCCGAGGTGAAGCTGGCCATCGGCCCCGCCATTGACGAGGGCTGGTACTATGACTTTGATGCTCCCTTCACCTTCACCCCTGAGCATCTGGAAAAGATTGAGGCGGAGATGAAGAAAATCTGCAAGGAGCGGCTGCCCATTGTCCGCAGCGAGAAGCCCCGGGCAGAAGCCATCCGCTATATGCAGGAGAAAAACGAGCCTTATAAGGTGGAGCTGATTGAAGATTTGCCGGAAGATGCCACCATCTCCTTCTACACCCAGGGCGAGTTCACCGACCTGTGCGCCGGCCCCCACCTGGACCACACCGGACGCATCAAGCACAACGGCTTCAAGCTGCTGAACACCTGCGGCGCTTACTGGCGGGGTGACAGCAACCGGAAGATGCTCCAGCGTGTTTACGGCATCGCATTCCCCACCAAGGACGAGCTGGACGCTTACCTGACCCGCATTGAGGAAGCCAAGAAGCGCGACCACCGCAAGCTGGGCAAGGAGCTGGGTCTGTTCATGCTCACCGACTACGGCCCCGGCTTCCCCTTCTTCCTGCCCAAGGGCATGGTGCTGCGCAACACCCTGATCGACTACTGGCGTCAGGTTCACAAGAAGTACGGCTATGTGGAGGTCTCTACCCCCATGATTCTGAACCGTACCCTGTGGGAGCAGTCCGGCCACTGGGATCACTACAAGAACAATATGTACACCACCGTGATTGACGACCAGGACTACGCCATCAAGCCCATGAATTGCCCCGGCGGTATGCTGGTGTACGCCTCCGAGCCCCACTCCTACCGTGACCTGCCCCTGCGGGTTGGCGAGCTGGGTCTGGTTCACCGTCACGAGCTGTCCGGTGCCCTCCACGGCCTGTTCCGCGTCCGCTGCTTCACCCAGGACGACGCCCACATCTTCATGACCAAGGAGCAGATGGAGACCGAGATTCAGAACGTCGTGAAGCTCTTTGACGAGGTTTACAACGTGTTCGGCCTGAAATATACCATCGAGCTGTCCACCATGCCCGAAGACCACATCGGCACCGTAGAGGAGTGGGAGTTCAACCAGGACATCCTGAAAAAGGCCATCACCTCCATGGGCAAGGATTTCGTCATCAACGAGGGTGACGGCGCATTCTACGGCCCCAAGCTGGACTTCCACATTGAGGACTGCCTGGGTCGTACCTGGCAGTGCGGCACCATCCAGCTGGATTCCCAGCTGCCGGAGCGGTTCCACCTGGAATATGTGGGTGAGGACGGCCTGAAGCACCGCCCCGTCATGATTCACCGGGTGGTCTTCGGCTCCATCGAGCGGTTCATCGGCGTAATTACCGAGCACTTTGCCGGTGCCTTCCCCCTGTGGCTGGCTCCCGTGCAGGTGAAGGTGCTGCCCGTCACCGAGCGCGCCCATGACTACGCCACCCAGATTGCCGCCAAGCTGGATGCAGCCGGCGTGCGCGTGGAAAACGACCTGCGCAGCGAGAAACTGGGCTACAAGATTCGGGAAGCCCAGATGCAGAAGATTCCCTATATGCTGGTGGTTGGCGACCGGGATATGGAAAACGGCACCGTGTCCGTCCGTACCCGCAAGGGTGACGACCTGGGTGCCATGACCCCCGATGCGTTCCTTTCTAAGTGCCTGATGGAAGTTGCCACCAAGTCCAAGGAAGTGTAAGAAACCTGTATTGCTCCCCCGTGAAAACGGGGGAGCTTTTTTGCCTGGAGGGCATTTTATATTCCACGTTTCCCCGCGGGGCGCTGCGGCATATTTGCACTGCCATCCAATGAAACAGAGTCGTTCATCGGATGGCAGATGCCATTCGTAGGGGGCGACGAGTATGTCGCCCCGGCACACAAGCACCCCGAAGGGGCGCTTTGTGCTGCGGGCGGATTTTATCCGCCCCTACAACTGCGGCGGCAGAGCCGCCGAGGGGGCGGAGCCAAGGGGGGCTTCGTGCCAACGGTGAGTTACCCGTCAGAAAGTGTTCTGAATAGTATAATAGTGGTTGACTTATTCAAACATCTGTAGTATAATATTTTCATCTGAGATGTACCATGACGTACACAATCAAAAACAAAGAAGGAGAAAGTATTATGGCAGAAAAGGGTGTTGTATTTCGTCCGTCCTTTTATGAGGCAATGCGGTATTTGAAGGACAAGGACCAGGCGGCGCTGTTCCGGGCGATTTGTGAATATGGCTTTTATGACCAGAAGCCGGAGGGGCTGAACCCCACGCTGTATGGGTTTTTCGTGCTGATTCAGCCGGTGCTGGATGCCGCCTGCAAGCGCTACAATGCCAGCGTTGCCAACGGCGCAAAGGCAAGAAAAAACACCGAGTCCACCCAAGAGAACCTGGATGAACCCAGCGTTGACCAAACCGCAACCAAAGAGGAACCTGGCATCAACCAAGATATCGATACCGATACTGATAAAGACAACAATAAAAATATAAATATTGCTATCAAAACAGAAACAGAAACGGATACTCCGTCATCCGCCGGCAAGCCCGGCAAAAAGAGCACATTCGTTCCGCCCACGAAAGACGAGGTGGAAGAATACTGCCTTGAAATGGGAATCTACATTGACGCAGCTCACTTCCTGGAGCATTACAAAGCCAATGGCTGGAAGGAGGGCAATAAGCCCATGAAGGATTGGAAAGCGGCGGTGCGCGCCTGGCATACGAAACTCCAAGACCGGTTTTCGGAGAAGAAAGACATCTTTGGTGGATTCGCGCCGCCGGCACAGAAATACCCCTGGGAAACGGGAGTCAAGCAGAATGGAGGGTATCGCTGGTAGTGCATTTGCACCGCCGTTGGCTGTTCGTAAATGATTTGTCAGGACAGTCTACTACATGGCTCTACGGTACAGGCACATTTCATAGCGGATGCCGTTTTCCTCGCCGGATTGCAGCACCTCTGTTAATTTCCACTGCGGGTCGTCATCCAGGTTGGGGAAATCCGTATCGCAGGGCAATGTGGTATGCACCTTGGTGACATATGCGCAGTCGCAATAGGGCAGCATCTGGCGATAGATGCTTCCGCCTCCAATCACAAAGGCACGTTCTGCATTCTGCGCCAGCGCCGCCGCTTCCTCCGGGCTATGGCACAGGGTAAACCCCGGAAGCGCCGCATTTCCCCGACTCAGCATCACATTCACCCGCCCGGGCAGGGGCTGCTTGCCCGGAAAATCATCAATGGTACGCCGCCCCACAATCACCATGGCACCCTTGGTGGTCTGGCGGAAAAACTTGCGATCGGCAGACAGCGCCACCGGCTGGGTGCCGCAGCAGCCAATGCCCCAATCGTCATATACAGCCACAATCAGATTCATACCGCAACCTCATATCGCCATGGGGATTTCAAACGGGAAATCATGGTATCTATAATTTTCCATCTTAAAGGAATCCTTGGTAAACTGGTAGAAATCCGTGATGCGCTCATCCATCTGGAAGGCGGGGGCATCATAGCCCTCCAAATCCAGCATGGCCTTGACGGCGGGAATGTGACGGTCGTAAATGTGGCAGTCGGCAATCACATGAACCAATTCGCCCACCTTCAGCCCGGACACCTGTGCCATCATATGGGTCAGCACCGCATACTGCACCACGTTCCAGTTGTTCGCCGTCAGCATATCCTGGGAGCGCTGATTGAGGATGGCATTGAGGGTATCGCCGGTGACGTTAAAGGTCATGGAGTAGGCGCAGGGGTACAGATTCATCTCATGCAAATCCTCAAAATTATAGATATTGGTGAGAATCCGCCGGGAAGCGGGGTTATGCTTCAGGTCATACAGCACCCGATCCACCTGGTCAAACTGCCCCTCCTTGTACTGGTGCTTGATGCCCAGCTGGTAGCCGTATGCCTTGCCGATGGTGCCGTCCGCTCCTGCCCATTCGTCCCAGACGTGGCTGCCCAGGTCAGCAATCCGGTTGGATTTCTTCTGCCAAATCCACAGCATTTCATCAATGGCGCTTTTCCAGTAGGTGCGCCGCAATGTCATAATGGGAAATTCCTCTGCCAGATTGTAGCGGTTGACCACGCCGAATTTTTTGACGGTGTGGGCGGGGGTGCCGTCTGCCCAGTGGGGGCGCACCTCCAGATTTTCGTCTGAAAAGCCGTGATTCAAAATGTCCAGACAGGTCTGGCGGTATAATTCGTCTGCTTTGCTCATGTCCATGTCCTTTCGTTTTTTCTGGATTATACCATAGTTCTTCCGGGCCTGCAACGAGTTATTTCCAGTGCTGCTGCCATTCACTCAGCCGCCCCCTGGGTGCAAATCGGTTTCCGGCTGTCACAGGGGTGCAGCGCCATTAAATGTAAAAAAAATATGAAGCCCTTGAAAAAAATTACGTCGTATGCTACACTTCTAGGCACGTTGAATTTTTGACCAAGGAAGTGATCATTTGAAGCATTATGGGCATATGGTACGGGTTCTCCACTGCACCATTTCCCAATCCGTCACCGGTGCGTTGGCAGAAATGGAGCTGACCTCCGCCCAGGGCAGAATCATGGGATATTTGGCCTTGTCACCGGAACCGCCCTGCGCCAAGGACATCGAGGAGAAATTTCACCTGAGCCACCCAACGGTTTCCGGCCTGCTGGCGCGGCTGGAAAAAAAGGGGTTCATTGAATTCCGCCCGGATGAAGCGGACCGGCGCTGCAAGCGGATTTATATGCTCCCCAAAGGGGCGGACTGCAACGAGAAAATCTACAACGTCATCCAGGAAAACGAGAAAAAACTGGTGACAGGATTTACGGAGGCGGAAAAACAGCAGTTCACCGACCTGCTGACCCGTGCGGCAAAAAACCTGGGGTGTGACCCCCAGTTTCATCTGAATGACAATAAGGAGGAATCGGAATGATTAAAACCCTTGCCCGGAGCGTCCGGGAATATAAGCTCCCCGCCCTGCTCAGTCCCGTGTGCATGGTGGGAGAGGTTGCCATGGAGGTGCTCATCCCTCTGGTAATGGCAAAGCTCTATGACTTTGGCATTGAGCAGCAGAACATGACCGTGGTGGTGCAGCAATCGGTGCTGTTGATGCTTTTGGCTGTTATTTCCCTGGGCTTCGGCTGCGCCAGTGCGGATTTGGCTTCCAAGGCCGCAACGGGCTTTGCCAAAAATCTGCGCCATGATATGTATTATCGGGTGCAGGAATTCAGCTTTTCCAACATCGATAAATTTTCCGGCTCGTCCATTGTCACCCGTCTGACCTCGGACGTGGCCAACATCCAGATGGCCTTCCAGATGATGATTCGCATGGCCATTCGCTGCCCGGTGATGCTGGTGCTGGCGCTGTTTTCCGCTGCCAGAATCAGCCTGAAACTGAGCCTTGTTTACTGCGTGGCGCTGCCGCTGCTGGCGCTGGTAATCTTCTGCCTGATCCCCACGGTGTTCAAGATTTTCGACAAGGTCTTTAAGACCTATGACAGCCTGAACAACGTGGTGCAGGAGAACATCCACGGCATCCGGGTGGTGAAAAGCTTCGTCCGGGAGGACAAGGAAATTGAAAAGTTCTCCGGCATCTCCGGCGAAATCTACCGCCTGTTCTGCAAGGCCGAGCATATCATTGCCCTGAATAACCCCGTGATGCAGATTTGCGTGTATGGCTGCATTCTGGCAATCTCCTGGTTCGGTGCCCGGATGGTGGTAGCCTCCGGCAATCTGCCCGGTGCAGGGCTGACCACCGGCGAACTCAGCTCCATGTTCACCTATACCACCCAGATTCTCAGCAGCCTGATGATGCTGTCCATGGTGCTGGTGATGACGATTATGTCCCGCTCTCCCATGCGCCGCTGCGCCGAGCTGCTGACCGAGGAGCCGAACCTGGTGTCCCCGGAAAATGCCGTCAAGGATGTGAAGGACGGCTCCATTGACTTTGAAAATGTTTCCTTCCGCTACAGCGAAAAGGCCAAGCTGGATGCCTTGCAGAATGTGAATCTCCACATTCCCTCCGGCTGCACCGTGGGCATTCTGGGTGCCACCGGCTCCTCCAAGTCCACCCTGGTGCAGCTGATTCCCCGGCTGTATGACGTGACCGGCGGTACCCTGAAGGTGGGCGGCGTGGATGTGCGCAAGTATGACCTGGAGGTACTGCGGGACAATGTGGCCATGGTGCTGCAAAAGAATACCCTGTTTTCCGGCACCATCAAGGAGAATCTGCGCTGGGGCAACCCCAATGCCACCGACGAGGAGCTGATTCACGCCTGCAAGCTGGCCTGTGCCGATGAGTTTATCCAGGGCTTCCCGGACAAATACGATACCCACATCGAGCAGGGCGGTTCTAACGTATCCGGCGGTCAGAAGCAGCGGCTGTGCATTGCCCGTGCCCTGCTGAAAAAGCCCAAGATTCTGATTCTGGACGACTCCACCTCCGCTGTGGATACCCATACCGATGCCATGATTCGCAAGGCATTCCTGGAGGAGATTCCCGGTACCACCAAGCTGATTATTGCCCAGCGGATTTCCTCCATTCAGGATGCCGACCTGATTCTCATTATGGATGGCGGCAGAATTGCGGAGCACGGCAGCCATGAGGAGCTGATGAAGACCTCCGAGATGTATCGCCATCTCTTTGAAACCCAGCAGAAAGGACGGGAAGAGTAATGCCTCCTGTAAGAATGCGCGGCGATGGCCGCATGGCAGAGAATCCCAAGCAGACATTGCTGCGTCTGCTGGGCTACATGAAAAAATATTCCGCCACCTTGGTGATTGTGCTGGCGGCCATTGTGATGACCTCCGTGGCTCAGACCATCAGCAGCCGCAGCCTGGGCACATTGGTGGACGACTATATTCTGCCCATGGTTGCCTCCGGCTCCCAGGACTTTGGCCCCATGGCGGGGTATCTGGCCAAAATCGCAATCCTGCTTGGTGTGGGTGCCTTTTGTGCGTTCCTGTATAACTATCTGATGGTGGGCGTGTCCCAGGGAACGCAGAAGGCCATCCGGGACGAGATGTTCACCAAGATGCAGCGGCTGCCCCTGCGCTACTTCGATTCCAATACCGCCGGCAACATCATGTCCTGCTACACCAGCGATGTGGATACCCTGCGGCAGATGATCAGCCAGGCCATTCCCCAGTGCGCCTCCTCCGCCATCACGCTGATTGTGGTGACCGTCAGCCTGATTGCAACCAGCTGGGTGCTGTTTCTTGTGATGATTTTCACCGTGGCGGCGATTATCTATGTGACCAAGTACCTGGCGGGCAAGTCCGGCAAGTATTTCATTGGACAGCAGCAGTCCCTGGGCGCGGTGAATGGCTATATCGAGGAAATGATTAACGGCCAGCGAGTGGTGAAGATTTTCAACCACGAGGATGCCTGCAAAAAGGAATTTGACGTGCTCAACGAGCAGCTCTGCGCCAATGCCTACGCTGCCGGTAAATTTTCCAACATGATGGGCCCCATCAATAATAACCTGGGCTACATTCAGTATGCGGTGCTGGCCATTGTGGGCGGCATGATGGTGGTGATGTCCAATGGCAAGCTGCTCACCCTGGGCAGCCTGATGGCGTTTATGGTGTTGTCCCGCAGCTTCAATATGCCCATCTCCCAGATTTCCAACCAGATTAACTCCATCATCATGGCGCTGGCAGGTGCCGAGCGTATCTTCAAGCTGATGGATGAGGAGCCGGAAAAGGACGATGGCTATGTCCATCTGGTCAACGCCAGAATTGACAGCCAGGGCAACATCCAGGAAACCGCCGAGCGTACCGGCCACTGGGCATGGAAGCACTATCACAAGGCCGACGACACCACCACCTACCGGGAGCTCAAGGGTGACATTGTCATGGAGCACGTGGACTTCGGCTATGTGCCGGAAAAGACGGTGCTGCATGACGTGACGCTGTATGCCCGTCCCGGTCAGAAGATTGCCTTTGTGGGTGCCACCGGTGCCGGTAAGACCACCATCACGAACCTCATTAACCGGTTCTATGACATTGATGACGGCAAAATTCGCTATGACGACATCAACATCAACAAGATTTGCAAGCCCGACCTGCGCCGCTCCCTGGGCGTGGTGCTTCAGGAGACCAACCTCTTTACCGGAACGGTGATGGACAACATCCGCTATGGCAAGCTGGATGCCACCGACGAGGAGTGCATCCGTGCGGCAAAGCTGGCAAATGCCCATGACTTCATCACCCGTCTGCCCGAGGGCTACAACACCATGCTTACCGGCAACGGTGCCAGACTGTCCCAGGGGCAGCGGCAGCTGATTGCCATTGCCCGGGCGGCAGTGGCAGATCCCCCGGTGATGATTCTGGATGAGGCCACCTCCTCCATCGATACCTATACGGAAGCCCAGGTACAGGCGGGCATGGATGCCTTGATGAAGGGCAGAACCGTGTTCGTCATTGCCCACCGGCTGTCCACTGTCCGCAATTCCGACTGCATCATGGTGCTGGACCACGGGCGGATTATTGAGCGGGGTACCCATGACGATTTGATTGCCCAAAAGGGAACTTACTACCGCCTGTATACCGGCGCTTTTGAACTGGAATAATCCCAAACCCCAACGGGGCGGCTAAATTGCCGCCCCGTTTTCGCACACGCCATCGGC
>ERZ838577.4787-NODE-4787-length-10887-cov-4.586503_pt1 | contig 10887 bp, 22 predicted proteins | sample MGYA00519682_ERZ838577 | MGnify/ENA primary metagenome ERZ838577 (study PRJEB31850, sample SAMEA3708838) | human gut metagenome | biome: human gut; feature: human-associated habitat; material: faeces | place: China | collected 2014 ...
TCTCAGACAGCTTATTGAGTTTATCATAAGCAGTTCTGTTTGTCAAGAACTTTTTATTTATTTTTTTGAACTTCTTTCGAAGCTCTGTTGCTTATCACTCGCAGCAACAGTTCAGTAGTTTATCAGAACATACTGTTCGTGTCAAGCATTTTTTAACTTTTTTTGAATTTCTTTTCAGAAATCCCTGTTGCTTTTGTTCGCCGCAACAGTCATAAAGTATATCAGGACTGTTTGTCGATGTCAAGTAGTTTTATATTTTTTTGATTTTCTATTTCCTTTCCATAAATCATTCGCCATAATGCAGCGTAGATTAGAGGGCTAAGCTCTCTAACCCGCTTTACACACAATTCGTGTGCTACGTGGAAAAAACAGGGCTATCGTGGAACATTCAGAACCACGATAACCCTTGATTTTACTGGATTTCTTAGAACTTGCCAGCGTTAGCAGCTTCCTCAACGCAGGCAGGGATGCACGCATTTATCGCAACCATCGGCACTTTTGTTTCCTATGTGTTTCCTATTCATCAATTTTTATACCTATTCAGCACTTCTCACAACTATTTTAGCACTCTTCTCCGGCATATACAAACCCTGTTTCTTCCCAGAACTTCATCGGTGATATGTAATAGTCATACTGAGAACTACCTTCTTTCTTGAAAGCGACCCCAAATTTCAGAAACCCAAGGATAATGCCCTGGCGGATAAACTGCTGATCCTTTTTCATCACTCTTGCTGCCACTGCTACAGGCACATTCTCTCCAGTAAACTCTGGAACCTCTAAATATACCTTTTGTTTCTCCATAACTCAATCATCTCCATCTTTTCCAATCAGTCTTTTTATTGATCCTTTTCTTCCTTATCATAATATTGTATGTATTTATACATCTACGCTCTGCCAGTGCTGCCGATTCCGCCCCGATCATCATTTCCGAGTTTATCCACCCTTTCAAACTGAATATCCGGCTGGTGTTTCAGAATCCGGAATTGACAAACTCTCTCGTTCTTCGGAATTTTTGTATCCCTCATGGCATAAGCGAGAAACTGCCATTCGTCGTTATCCCCACAATAGCTCTCATCTATAATCCCGATACTGTTCACCAAGATCACACCGTATTTCTTAAAAGCGCTGCTTCTGGGTGCAATGATCGCTTCATAGCCTTTCGGAAGTTCCATTGCCACTCCAAGCGGAAACATCTTATATTCCCCGGCTTTCAGCTCAACATCTTCCGCTGCCCGCAGATCAATCCAGTCCCCGGCAGCAATCTGCTCAATTTCCTGCACCCCATGAAAATATTTAATCTTGATGTTTTTCATCTCTTTACCTCATCTCTCAGTTTTTCTTCGTAATAATCCAAAATTTCATCTTGTGCACAGCCCCGGAATACCAGCACAATTACATCATCAATATATTTTTCATACATTTCGCCGAACGATTTTTGTTCAGCTGCCGCCAAACTTCGCAATGTCGGAGCAATCACCGTAACAAAGTCCTCGCTGGTATATATTCTCAATTTTGTTTCCAGCTCATGCACATGAATAATTTCTTCCGTCCTCTGTTTGACATACTCCGGGACGGATGATATCAGCATTCCTATTTCTTTAAGCATTCAAATCCTCCCAATAATTCAACTTATAGAACTTATTTTTTCTTTTCCAGCCTATCCGCAGCTTCTTTCATAAGATTCTTGTAATTTGTAAGTGGCATACCCATAACTGTATCACAAATGTGATAACCCCTTGCACTCTCGCCTAATAGCCGCAATTTCTCTGCGATTCTCACATTATCCATTTCGTCGTATGCGCAGATATGAGTATGCTCATGTTCTTCGCATTCATCATAATCAGTAAATTCTTTGCGACAATATTTACATTCATATACAACTTTTTTGCTTGGCATAACTTTCCTCCTAAACTTTATGTTTCAAATTCTTTTCTACAGTTCAAATAAATCCATCAACGACAACTGTCCCAGCGGCAGCATACTTTTACTTTTCTGCTCGCTTTCAGCATTTTTTTCAGAATCCTCTTTTTCCAGACGCTCCCGGCACTCTTTAAACGAGGACTTATAAAATTCTGCTTTTTCATGCCGCCGCATCGTTATGAGATCATTTCTCGATATCGCATTCCGCAGGCAGTTCACATAATTCAGCGCCGCCGGTATCCCGGTGCTTTCTTTCTGTTTATCCGTCAGGCTCCCAACTTTCCTGAGCAGATACAGATAATCAGGATCATCCAGATACTCTGTCAGTATTTTATCTGCATTCCTTCGGTTTTCATCAGCACGCGCCATATAATTATCATCCATTTCTGGTGGAAGTGGGATATTGTACTCTATCGGAAATTCTAAACCGTTTTCTTCACACAGCTTTTCAATATTTCTTTTTGCATAAATTGTATGGTTTCGAACCAGATTCATATTGCATCCATCAGACCAGAATGGATCAGAACACCCATGTTCTGCAATATAATTCCATCTGCCTACAGATTCTACGATCATCTTTCGGTATTCATCTATTTCAGAAATTATTTTGTTTTTCATGTAACCTTTTCCCAATATACAGGAATATATAAGATGGATGCTGAGAGAACCAGTCCAAAAGACCGGCAATGCCGAACCACAGGATAAAATATAATTGCGGCATTCTCTCAGCTTCCCTTTTTGAAGATCGTTCAGTCGATTTCCGGACCTTCAATAAAAATTCCTGCTCCAGACATAAGCTCCTGCCGCAGATCATGGATCGTCCCGGTTCTCATATCCCCTGTGATGCTCTGGATATGTTTTTGCGACTTATTTTTAAAATTTGTCAGCTTTCTTGCGCCAAAGCCAAAATCTTCATCAATAAGTGCACAAAATCCATATGTAAAATACCTGGCGGATAACTCGTTAATTTCATTTGCACATCGCATCTGTTCCAGCACTGCCGCCTGCATTACTTTCGACTTATACCGTGGATAATCCGCAGGAGTAAATTCTTTGTTCTCCACTTTCCAGCCAGAATATTCCATCAGCCTGTCTGCCAGATCATCAAATGGCTTGTCCAGGTATTTTTCATCATATCCCGCGAATCTGCTGCAGAAATCAGCCAGCTTTTTCTGACTGAACCGGTAGTCCTTCCACAGTCCATAGCACAGAATCGTCAATACAACAGTATATGGACTTCTGCTCGCTGACTGTTTTAACCGGCGCGTTTCAATCATAAGCTGAGCAAGCTCTTTCGGATCGTCATATCGTTTTGTCATTTTCTTTATTCCCTCCGGTTCTTTCGAAATTTACCCTCAATCCGCATTTTCCTCATACTCTGTTTCTGTAATCGTGCGAATTTTATTTTCCGGAATATTTAAGCTCTTAGCAAGCGCCTGAATTGTATCCTTGATATAAGCATAAGTGTTCCCATTGAAAAGATCAGGTTTACTTTCTGTCACATCCAATTCAGCCACCATTTTCGAATAACCAACCGTATCCTTTCCGCCAAAAAAATCAGCATCTCTGATTTCAAAAAAGACAGTTGTAAGTATTTTAAATGTATCCAATATCTTCTCCCTTTGACCTTTCTGCAGAAATATTTACATTGTTCTTTCAAACAGCTTATTGCACATGTTCTGATACGCATCCGCCTTTGCATTTGCCGCCGCCAGCTGTTCCCGAAGTTCCTGTTCCTTATCTGTTCCGGGTTTCGATGTCGCCACACTACTGTTCCAGGTTTTCATAAGCTCAGTAATCCCCAGTGTGTCAGCGATCTTTTTCATCGCATCCTGATATTCTTCCTCTGCGACAAAATTTTCGTACAGCTTAAAGCTCTTGTCCTGCACAAAGCACAGCTTCCGGCTGTTCGCGTACAATTCGTTCGTAACAGATCCGGAATTGATAACGATATCGTCATACTGTCCTTCTGTATGCCCAAGAAAAAGAACAGTTGCAAAACTTTTATGATCCGCCACTACCAGCACCAGCTGATTTTCTCCTTTTGAATTTTCGATATTCCAAATCTCTCCATCTTTGTTATTCGCATTTAAAAGTTCTTTCATGGATTTATCCTGTTTTAACCTTTCTTCTCTCATTACTGCCATAATCGCAAGCCATGCTGTTTCATCGCGGTAGCCCTCTGCGTTTTTATACATTCCTGTTCTCCTATTACTATGCAAAACGCATCTGTCCAGACTCTTCTGGCTGCACCCTGTCCAGTCTGCAGATTGGCTGCCTTTCTGCTATACACAGTTCAGGCAGATTCGACTTTACCAATGCCGCCGGAATTGGCGGACACACAGCATTTCCGCATCTTCTGACCTGTTCACTTCTTGGATATGTCTTACCAGTATAGTCATGATCAATTATGTAATCATCCGGAAATCCCTGGCATCCATATAATTCCCTCGGTTCAAGCATCCGTAAGCCGATATCGATAATTCGATAATCCGTCCCATTGATCGTCACCAGACCAAACCTGTCTCTGGACGTTACTGTGTCTAATGGCTCTTTGATATCCTGCCCTGTTCCCTGTCCATAATATTTGACCAGAAATGCCCTAACCTCACCAAAGTGTCCATCTCCCGCTGTTACCGTAGGCAGCGGCTGACGAATGTCTTTCCCATCACAGTGGTTATTCATCTGGATTAGGTTTGCTATTACTACACTGTTATGATCTACAGCTGTCACTGTAGGGAGCGGATTCGCTATACTTTCACCTGATCCTGTATATCCACCATCGTAATATTTATGCAGGAATGATGTGACCAGCCCGTAACGGTTTGAACCATCCACGGTCATAATTGGATCTTTTATTGTTTGTCCCCTCACTTCTCCCTGTGCAGTCTCAGAATGATACTGAATCAGTGTCGGAACAACAACCCCATATCCGTGCTTACCAGTAATGGTTGGCATCGGTTCTCGGACATCGTTCGGTCTGCGTTCGCCGCCATGATTGCATTGGATAATAAATGGTTCTGGGTTGTCCAGCACAAACTTCTTTATGCCTCGTGCTATCCGCTCCATTGTCTTTTGTGCTAATGGGCGCACCGCTCGGATACCATACTTCTCCTTAATTTTCTCTGACGTGTCAAAGATGCTTGGACATGGAAGCGAAAAATCTAACTGTGTATATGCCCCAACATAAGGCTTTAACAGCCCTGCTTTTACCGTTTCACTGTCTGCTGGTCCGTGTGTTGGCGCTGGCCAGACTATCGGCTTGCCGTCACACCGCGCAATCATAAAGAATCGTTTGCGCATGGTTGGTGCTCCATAATCAGCTGCAACCAATTCCTTAAACTGTACTTCATACCCCAAATCAGTAAGCTGCTGCACAAACTTTTCAAATGTTTTGCCCTGTTTTGACTTAATCGGATGATGCCCTCTATTTAAAGGTCCCCAGGTTTTAAATTCTTCTACGTTCTCCAGCATAATTACTCTCGGACGTACCAGTCCAGCCCACCGGCACGCTACCCACGCAAGACCACGAACAAACTTATCCTTCGGCTTTCCGCCTTTTGCCTTACTAAAATGTTTGCAATCCGGAGAAAACCAGGCAAGACCTACCGGATGCCCTTTACAGGCTGCAACTGGATCCACCTGCCATACATCTTCGCAGTAATGCATTGTGTTTGGATGATTCGCTTTATGCATCCTAATTGCTTCTGGATCATGGTTAATTGCAATATCTACGCTGTACCCTGTTGCCATTTCGATTCCGGTGGATGCTCCACCTCCTCCGGCAAAATTATCAACGACCAATTCTCCGTTTATCATTTTTTAAGCACCCATTTTCATCTAAAAAATCCTCTCCCTTTAATAAATATCAGTTACAGTTACGATTGTATTCATCGGATTCTCACAGTCCACATCATCAAAACAGAACTCTACGATAACTGGCATTCCGTCTTTATCGTCACCAACACAGGAACTAGCATTATGGCTGTTCCAGATAAGATTTTCCAAGTCTCCGTTTCCATCCCACAGCTGCCCAAGATAGTATTTCTCACCTTTCTTGATCTCCCTCTCTTCTCCCTTATAATAACTAAGTGTATTCATTCCTTTTTCTCCTCTTTCCCAGGTCTACTGGGTTCTCCTTCTCTCTTTTTAACCGCAGCGCCGATCACTTTTCCATCTGCATCCGCCAACAGCCGGAACTGTTCATTCTTTTCACGTTTTCCCATCATTTCAGTATAGATTTCTGCATTCGTGATACATTGCCTGTTTCCAATTGCGTCCCGGACCAATACATAATGCGGATACTGCTTAATCACAGTTACTTCTTTCCGGCGATTTTTACAACTTCTGGGGTTCAGATCCTCTTCCGTGTTCCGGATAACGATCTTTTCCCCCGGTTTGAACTCTCTAAGCGCTTTCAATTTTCCTCCTTCGCCATCAATCAGCTTTCTGGTCTACGATCTGCAGTTTCCCTTCGGAATACAGGTAAATAGAATCTGACAGTTTATCTTCCGGCGCAATTTCATTTTTGTTCATAATTCCGACGACACCATGCAATGTTTCTACATCAAACGCACTTACAGGAGTTGCCAACACCTCATACTTTGAAGATGGAAGAATATAATAATCTTCCCCAATGGACTTTCTGATCTCTTCCAAGTTCTTCGGAATCAAGATAACTGACGCACCGTATCTCATATTTGCGATCGTAAATACCCACAAATTGAGATTGATATGTTCCGGAAGTCGTAACATTCTTTGCGCCATGCTCGGATCAATAACAAAACAACCCACCTTGTCCAAAAAGTCCATCGTATCCCTATAGAGCGCAGGCTCTTCAATAGGGGCATTGTTCGGAACAATGCTTCTGTTCCAGTCCTCATCCCCGGTTATATAAACCACTGATAAATCCAAAAAAATTCCGATGCTTTACATGCTTCAACCAGAACAGATTTTCTTTTGTAGATACCAATACCGCTTCAACGTACATTTTTTTTCTTTCCTCCATTTTCTGATTAAAATTTTCCTAACGCTTTCTCAAGGTTGCTCGTCAATTCTTTTGTCAATCTTCCGTATTCAAGTTCTGCAGAAACTTTGTTATCTGAATAACTACTGGCAGCCAAAAACAGAACCGCCACACATGCTTCTGTCAATTCCTCCATAACCTCCACCCGCTTACCGCGGAGAGTAGAAATATCAACTGCTGTTCCCTGCACTTTCAGATCAATCATTGTCTTCTGATTCTCCCATCGCTTTCAGTTTCCTAAGTACGCTTTTCACTGCATATTTCCCATTTTCATTAAGCTGTCTCTGCCAAGCTCCCACAGAAGGCGCCCATCTGAATCCATTACGCTTTAATATCTCCCTTACTTCCGGCTCAGGCTTTCCTTCAAAGAACAGCTGAATCCTCATAGAATCCACGTCTTCCCTGACGCTGAAAAACTCATTCTCGCTTTCCTGAGTTCCATTTGACTTCGTTGCCTGCAAGCTCTTAATTCTCCCTTCAAGTCTGCGGATATTTGCATTATTGTTCGACAACAAATACCTCGGAAATCCAATTATTCCACAGTAATCCGGTATCCGAAGCTGTTCGATCTGCTTATCCGTATACCCCATATTTCGGAGAATCTCGTTTCCTTTCTCTGTGTCTTTTAATCGAACTGCTTTATTGACTTCTTTTATCTGTTCCTGCTTTTCTTTCAGGATATCAACCTTTTCCTGCAGCTTCTCGATTGCATTCTCATCATCTGACTTGATTACGCCCTTGCTGGAAAGAATATTTCCGATCTTCCACAAAATTCTTTCCACCTGCTCATAGTCCTCACGGTTTTTATCCCAGGCTGCTACCTGCTTTTCTTTCTTCTTTGCCGGAAAGTTTCCTGCCCCGGAAATCATGACGGACGGACACATCATGCCTATCTGAATATCCCTGTTGATATTCTGTGCCAACCGTCGTGAATATCTCTCACAGAGGTTCGCAACCCTTTCTTCCTCAGAAGGTCTTGCCTGGATCACGCTCTCTCCCAGCTCATACGCCTTGTCAACCAATGCTTTGTAACCAGCTGTCCTGCTGCCTTCCTTGTAATCACTGAATGACATCATATTGTGAGCCGCCCTGGCTCCGCTTTCGTTGATGTTGAAATATATCCGTTCCATTATGCCACCTCTGAATATTTCTCAATTTTTTTAACATCAAGCTTCACCACCGGATACTCACAGAAACCGCTTCTCACAGTTCTGGCAGTCTCAATTCCCAGTCCATACTTCATGATGAAATCTTCCGCCCAAGGGCAATTGTTCGTATCAATTACCACTTCATCCTCCGCCAGCCTGCTTCCAGCAATATATACCGTAATGCGGGCGATCGGTCCGTCCTCTCTGTTCCAGATTTCAATTGCCATGCTATCATCTGCACAATATCTTCCAATCCGCAGCCAGCATTCCTTATATTCTGAATAACTTGTCTTCACATTTAAAAACGCCATCTTATATGTCTCCCTTTCATGCTCTTAGGAACTCATAACAGCCCCAAGCAACCAGTTTTTTGTTTCTGACGAACTTTCTCTCATTGACTGACTTTATTGCCCTCATTCGCTCGTTACGCAGTTATCATTTTCAAGTTCAACAAAGCCATTATTTCTTTCACTACCTTCGCATAAGAAAACGTATATTCAAAATTCTCTCCATGTAGACGCTCAACTTCAACGTAAAAAATTTCAGGTCCATATTCCGTTACATACACTCTTACGTCCGGGGTATCTACCATCACGCAATCATGGACAAACATCCGATCTTCCCATTCCGGATGTAACCATGCGTGTTTTAACTCGTCATACAACCATTCGAGATCGCATGTTACGAACTCCCCGAACGGAATCATTGACCGTCCATCAGCTACCATGTATCCCTGTCTCCGCAGTTCTGCTGCTCCATATGGTGTACAAGATTCCGCTGCTACCGGACAATCATACCCTTTTACTTCATACACTCCATCTTCTTTGATTTCAGAAAGGTCTTCTACCTTTCCATCAACTTCCCCTATCAATGTCGGGGAAATAGCTGCACCTCTAAATTTTCTCATCTCTTTTTCTCCCTTAACCAAACGCTTAATCAAGGCAGGCTTCGTATGAAATCGAATACTGCACTTTCAGTTTTTCAAAAGCGTTTTTTGTTACCCGATATTCATTCCACCCTACCCGATGATCTGCAGGATCACAAAAATCTGTTTCTGCATATTTTTTCAGAAATATGATGCCGCGCCCTCTAATTTCAATTGGTGTATCAACATACCAGTGTTTCCCGTAATACCCAAGAACTGCTTCCATCTGGCAAGTGGGCTTTTCCTCGCCTATTTCCGGATAATAAACGTATACGCCGGCGGTTTCTGCTTTAGCCTGCGCCTGCTCTTTGTTCTGGATCGGGAACTGAATAATTTTGCATTCTGTCTTCCTACCTCGCCCATCTCCGTCAATCGCTTTCATAATCCTCATAATCGATCCCCATCAGTTCACAAATCGTCTCGTAGCTGCTCCCATTTTCATACGCATTTTTTACAGCAGCCCCGTGAACTGTCTCATCCCACATAAAAATTTCTTTTTCAATCAGTGCATTTAACGCACTGTTTTCTCTTCCAAAACCCATAATCTTCTCCATTCCTTAATGCCGTTTCTGCAGCATCTCTCTTTTATTTTCGATCTGCTTCCGAATCCAGATCGTTTCTCCGGGAAGAAAACCTCCTCTGCGTTCTCCGGCTTCCATCATAGCTTCATACATCGCAAGCCCTTCCAAACTGCCCGCGATTTCGATAAGCCGACTTAAATTTTTATAGAGGTTGCTTTCTTTTCGAAAAGCAATAACTTTTCCCATGCTTTCCTCCATTTTTTTATAAATAATCTAAAATAAGCGCACACAATGAAAAAAACAAAGAAATGAATGCAAAACCAACCGATTTTGTATTCATATATACCACCAACAAAGAAACGCTTGCTGCCAACAACACTTTTCTTAGAGCGTCTAATTTTTTCATTTGCTTTTCCTCCAATTTCATGTTATTTTTTAGTAGAGGATGGAAGAACTCTTCCATCCCCAGTGTGTGAGGTTCAGGTTACTGCTTGAATTATTGCGATTACTCCCGCAATAATCGTTATGATCTCTGCAGATCTCCCGAGGATCTTAAAGATCTTATCAGCAGTTTCCTGATCCTCTTTTTCTTTGCTGAGTTTTTCTGCCTCGGCTTCAAGTATTTCTACTCTTCGCTCCAGCTTACTCAGCTTTTTTTTATTCAAAAATTATCACCTCCTTAATTTTTTTGTAATCTTGTTTGATTACGAACGTATCGTAGCAGTACCTCCCGTTGTGTCAATATATAATTCGAAAAATTATATATTTTTTATCCTTTTTTCGATGTTTTTAATATTATCTATGCACATCAGCTTAACCTCTGTGCCAAGACTATCTATCCCGACGTATCCTTCATCTGTTTCGACATAATAAAGTCCATGCGGAGTTCCTTTTTCAAGAATTTCGCAAGCCATTTCGGCACTAATCTTTCGAACTCCGTTATTATCAACAACCTCTACTCGATATCCTATTCTTTCAAGTACATCGGTGAATCGTTCCACTTTCATATCGCTATACCTTTTCAATTGCTGATTAAGCGATCTTACGTCCTCTCCCATTTCAGCTGCTATTTGTTTCTGGGTCATCTTTTTTTCTTTTAAGCAGCTTCTTATTATTTCCGAAGCTTTTTTCTTCATTTTTTACCTCCATAGTTAAAATCCGACAACGCCATCTTATATCCTGCTAAAAATCCACTCTCTTCAAACGACAATGCCATTGAAACAGCTTTATCGTATACCTGATCCTGCTTTCTCAAATCCCCGGCATATTCTTTTTCACAAAAATCTGCAAACTCCTTTGTTTCCAGAATAGCTTCTGGCGTATGCCTAGGAGCATCATTCATTTTTT
>ERZ838577.4794-NODE-4794-length-10878-cov-5.274508_pt1 | contig 10878 bp, 9 predicted proteins | sample MGYA00519682_ERZ838577 | MGnify/ENA primary metagenome ERZ838577 (study PRJEB31850, sample SAMEA3708838) | human gut metagenome | biome: human gut; feature: human-associated habitat; material: faeces | place: China | collected 2014 ...
AATGTTATGTGCGTGAGCAATCTTTGCAATTTCTTCAATATCAATTAGGTTTGAATTTGGGTTACCAAGTGTTTCAATGAAGATTGCCTTTGTGTTATCCTGAATAGCTGCTTCAAATGCGCCGTCAACTTCAGGGTCAACGAATGTTGTTGTAACACCGAATTCAGGGAATGTATGTTCAAGATAGTTGTATGTTCCGCCGTAAATTGTCTTTGCGGCTACGATGTGATCGCCTTGCTTGGCAAGTGTTTGGAATGTATAAGCAAGAGCTGCCGCACCCGATGCAACTGCCAATGCTGCAACACCGCCTTCAAGGGCTGCTATTCTCTGTTCAAAAATATCTTCTGTAGGGTTTGTAAGTCTGCCGTAGATGTTACCTGCATCTCTCAAACCGAAACGGTCAGCTGCGTGCTGTGAGTTGTGGAATACGAATGATGTTGATGCATAAATCGGAACAGCTCTTGAATCTGTAACAGGATCTGCTTGTTCCTGACCAACGTGTAATTGCTTTGTTTCAAATCTCCAATTCTTATTTGACATAATTTTGTACCTCTTTCTTTCTCAATTTTTATATTTATGTGTATTGTTTTCAGTCCATTTTTTAACTCCCATTCATTCAACATCGCTTCTGGCTTTGCGCCTATAAGGACACCAATACGCTTTCCATTCAATGTCTTAAAATCAGCAGAAGAAATATCGTCGCTTAAAAAATCTGCATACAAATAATATTTCTCTATACCCATAGGTCCGTCTGAAAACAGCATCCTATCTGTGCGTTCCTCTGTATAGGCAATATCTCCTAAAATGTCTATTTCACCATTTTGGAGTTTTTCAATGCTATCATTCCAATTACAGGCTACATACTCAAATTTCCACCCGGTATAGCCTGCCAGCGTCTCTAGCAGCTCATAACTATACCCCTTTCGCATCCCATTTTCAGTTACATAATTAAATGTATCCCCAAGTGTGCCCACGCGAATTATTTTTTCTGGTGCCTCTTTTTCAGCTGCATTTACCGTTGTAAAAAAAGCTAGCAGCAAGGCTGCACATACAATCATATATTTGACTTCTTGGCATACAGTAACTACATATTTTTTCATAGTCATCTTTTTCATCAGTCTTTCCTCATGATCTAATACTTTTTTCGTTCTAAGTATACTCGGTCACATGGTGTTTTGTCAATTTCCTTCACATTAAAAAAGGGCACGACCCTAATTGAGTCATGCCCTGCTTTAAATATTATTCAGAACTTATTCGCAAAGTTTTGAAAATGCATCAGCAACAAACTGAACTTTTGTTCCGACAATTACCTGTACGGAAGTCTTTCCAGGCTTGATTACTCCTGCAACACCTGCAGCCTTGATTGCCTTATCATTTACTGCAGTCATATCTCTTACTTCAAGTCTAAGTCTTGTTACACAGTTATCGATGCTTACGATATTTCCCTTACCACCGCAGCCTGCAAGAATCTTCTTTGCGATTTCTGTGTAATCATCACTTGCTAACTGAACATTCTTTTCTTCCTCAAGATCATCATCTTCTCTTCCAGGAGTCTTTAAATCAAACTTCTTGATTGCGAAGAGGAATACAAAATAGAATACAACGAATGCTGCGATTCCAAGCGGAATGATCAGCACTGTCTTCTGCGCTGCCGGAAGTGTAGATGAGAACAGAAGGTCTGTAGCACCTGCTGAGAAACTGAATCCTGCACGGAAGCCAAGCGCAACAGTAACAATTGTGAAGATACCATAAAGTAATGCATAAATTACATACAGACCAGGTGCAAGGAACATAAATCCAAATTCAAACGGCTCAGTAACGCCGCAGACAAATGAACAAACTGCTGCAGAAGCAACAAGTCCGATTGCAATCTTCTTCTTTGCCGGCTTCGCACACTGAATCATTGCAAGTGCTGCACCAGGAATACCGAACATCATACATGGGAAGAAACCTGACATATACATTCCAAGGCTCCATGTTACATCTGCAGATGTCTCACCTGCCCAGAAGTGCTGCAAATCACCAAGACCAATAGTATCAAACAAGAATACGTTGTTTAATGCGTGATGTAATCCAGTTGGAATTAACAGACGGTTTAAGAATGCGTAGATACCAGCACCTACAACGCCCATACCTGCAACTGCATCGCCAAGTGCAACAAGTGCACTAAACAGCAATGGCCATACAAATAATAAAACAGCAGATACAACGATAGAAACTAAACCAGCAATAATAGCAACACAGCGCTTGCCGCTGAAGAATGCCAGCCAGTTCGGAAGCTTAGTGTTCTTGAACTTATTGTAGCAAGAAGATCCGATAACACCAGAAAGGATTCCGATAAATGGGTTTGCAATCTTATTGAATGCAAGTGTCTTAGTTGCATTGTCTGCAATTGACGGAATCAATGTGGTAACAACACCAGTAGAAAGAAGTGTTGTGATCATAAGCCAAGATGCCAGAGCGGCGATTCCGCCGGTTCCGTCGTTCTTTTCTGACATACCGACACCAACACCGATTGCGAAAAGAATTGCCATGTTTTCAATAAGAGCTGATCCTGCCTTTACCAAGAAGAATCCGATCAAGTTTTTTATACCCTCGACTTCTCCTCCCTGCATTGTCGCCGGACATAAATAATAACCGATGCCCATGAGAATACCACAGATTGGCAGCACTGCTACTGGAAGCATTAATGCTTTACCTAGTTTTTGAAGAAATTTCATATATTTCTCCTTCTTTAAATTATACTTAATTGAATCACTCCAATCAGTTTCATGAGATTTTTAAAACTGCCTCGTCTAGTAAGACATCGCCTTCCTTTTGAAGACTGATCTTTTCATAATCATCCGTATTGCAGATTAAAACTGGTGTAATTGTATTTAATCCAGCCTCTTTAATCTTATCCAGATCTACGTCCATCAAAAGATCACCCTTCTTCACCTTGTCACCAGCTGCAACATGCGCGGTAAACGGTGCGCCCTTAAGTGTAACAGTATCCAATCCGATATGAATTAAGATTTCAGCTCCCTGGCTGCTAGTCAGCGTAATTGCATGAAGTGTATCAAATACCATGGTCACTTCAGCATCTGCCGGTGCATACACTTTTCCCTCGGTTGGGATCACTGCAAAACCGTCTCCCAATAACTTTTCAGAAAAAGTTGGATCTGGAACCTCTGTCAAAGGAACTACTTTTCCTTTGCAAGGTGCATAAAGCACATTTCCCTTTTCTTTTCCCTTAAAAAATTTGAACATAACGTCTCCTTTTCTTTTCGCCAAAAAATGTTTACGTTTGTATTCCGCAGTTACCATTTATTGAATGGTATTTTGCATAATTTTCGCACGTTCTTTCCTTAGCATTTATATATATTTAGCCACTAGTTCCTGCTTTGTCAACAGTTTTATCGTTATTTTTCCCATTTTTATTTATTTTATGTACTATTTTGACTTGTTTTTGTCTTTCATCTCCTTTAATCCATCTATATGAAGTGCCTCTAACTTCTCATAAGCTGCAGTCTTGTCAATAATTGTCTGAATCAACTGCTCTAGCTGCTGACCTTTCCTATAATCTGCCGGGGCAAAATAACGTATTCTGTTATCACGCATCATACGATAGACTTTTTCTTTATTGCCAGTGACAGGATTGTACACGCCAATTGCATGACCGCCATATGTGTTTACAAGCTTCATACTCGGAATATCTGTATCACTGTCGCCAATATAGACAATATTTCTAAATGGTACTCGCATCTTGTCTGCCGGAAAATAGTCATTTACTGCAGTATCATTTACATCAAGTATTCCCTTTTCTATGCGAAATAAAAACTGTGTTTTACTTGTATAATTTACTGCCTGTGCCGGCCAAATTGCCACACCATTTTCATCATAATAAAAAGCACTCGCATAAATCTCTTCAAAGGAGCCGCGCTTAGCAATCTTAGTTCCTTCTATCATCTCCTTTAAACCTGATGAAATAATATAATGCTCTATAATCACTCCATTTTCATCACCATACTGGCGCACGCGCTCAAACCACTCATCTACACCAGGAAACAATTCTACCTTTGAACCATACTCCTCAAGTGCATTGCGGCTCAAATCAAAATGACCTTTCGCCTCACGAACCATCTTATACATATAGGCAAGATTTGAATCCATACCGTTTGCTCTTGCCATTTCGTTTGACTCTGCCCAGAAACGGTCCACATGATAATTTACAGACTGAATATAGCCCTGTGCTTGCATATCATCCGGCGATAATGTCTTATCAAAATCATAGCAAATTGCTAGTACAGGCCGCTCCTCCTTCGACTTTCTCTTAAAGCCATAGGGATTATCTCTTTCTTCTGTTTTATAAGATTCATTTATTTCGTATTCTTCAAATTCCTTTTTCTGTCTGCTCACAAAATACTCCTTTCCAAACACTATTATTGAAAAATGGCGGCACGAAATCCACTTTTTCGTGCCGCCATTTTTCTTATGTATTATAATTTAATCCTTTAATCACTTCTTGTTTACTCAACTGTAACACTCTTTGCTAAGTTTCTCGGCTTATCTACATCAAGTCCCTTTGCTACACTGACATAGTAGCCCATAAGCTGCAGCGGAATAACTGCAAGACTCGTTGCAAAGTGCTCGTCCGTCTTTGGAATATATACAGTAAAGGATACAGTGTCCTCAATGTTATAATTTCCATATGTTGTCAGTCCCATCAAATAGGCACCGCGGCTCTTGCACTCTACCATATTGGAAACTGTTTTCTCATAAAGCTCAGACTGAGTTAAAACACCAATTACAAGAGTTCCATCCTCAATAAGACTTATAGTTCCATGCTTTAATTCACCTGCCGCATAGGCCTCAGAGTGGATGTAGCTTATCTCCTTCATCTTAAGACTGCCCTCAAGACTGATAGCATAATCAATTCCTCTGCCAATAAAGAAAATATCACCTGCATTTGCCTGTTTTGCCGCAAACCACTGAATGCGCTCCTTATCCTCTAAGATCTTTGCGATCTTATCTGGAAGCTGCTGCATCTCGTCAATTAAGTGCGCATACTGTGTATCATCAATGCTTCCTCTGACCTTTGCAAACTGAACAGCCAGACAATATCCTGCAATAAGCTGAGTGCTGTATGCCTTTGTAGTTGCTACTGCAATCTCTGGTCCTGCAAGCGTATAGAAAACATTGTCTGCCTCTCTAGCAATAGAGCTTCCCACCACGTTGACAATACCAAGCGTCTTCACGCCCTTTTTCTTTGCCAGACGAAGCGCAGCAAGACTATCTGCCGTCTCTCCTGACTGACTGACAATTATGACAAGGCCATTTGGATCAAGCACCATTTTGCGGTAACGAAACTCAGATGCAAGCTCCACGCGAACAGGAATTTCTGCCAGATCTTCAAAGACATACTGACATGCTACTCCTACATGATAAGCAGAACCACATGCAACAATATAAATCTGGCTGGTATTTTTAATCTGCTCCTCTGTCAGTCCAACATCAGACAAATCAATAGCGCCATCCTTTACAACTGAATTGATGGTGTCACGAACTGCCTTTGGCTGCTCATGAATCTCCTTAATCATAAAGTGTTCAAAGCCAGCTTTCTCAGCTGCCTCTGCGTCCCACTCGATCTGTGTCGGCTGCTTCTCAATCTCATCACCATCCAAATTGTAAAAGGTAATCGCACCATCTGCCATACGTGCCATTTCAAGATTGCCAATATAATATACAGTACGTGTATATTTAAGGATTGCCGGAACATCAGATGCCACAAAGCAGTCACCATCTGTCACACCAAGGATCATAGGGCTGTCTTTTCTTGCCACGTAAATCTCGCCTGGATAATCCTGAAACATCATAGCAAGTGCATATGAACCGCGAATACGCACAAGTGCGTGATTGATCGCGTCAACTGGTGTGTGCTCATACTTCTTATAATAATAATCAATAAGCTTAACTGCAACCTCAGTATCAGTAGATGAATAAAAGCTATAGCCCTTGCGAATAAGCTTTTCCTTTAACTCCTGATAATTTTCAATAATACCATTGTGAACACCAACCACATTGCCATCATCTGACATATGCGGATGTGCATTAGTCTCACTCGGTTCACCGTGCGTTGCCCATCTGGTATGACCAATGCCACATGTACCAACAAGCGCATTACCGTTATCCGTCTTTTCTGCAAGGGATTTTAATCTCCCCTTTGCCTTAACAATCTCTGTTTTCTTTTCTCCATTGCGAACAGCAAGTCCTGCTGAATCGTAGCCTCGATACTCCAGTTTTGACAGGCCATCCAAAAGAATAGGAGCAGCCTGAAGATGTCCAGTATAACCAACAATTCCACACATGATGTCTCTCTCCTCTAACGCTTACGTTTCACATGCAACTTTTTTTACAATTTCCACACCAACCTCAACTAACTGCTGTCGTCCAAACATTTCCAGATTCAACCATGCCTTTCGTTTGTGACGATCAATCCTTTGGATAGTTGACTCCATTCCCTTAAGAGGACCTGACAAAATGACAACCTTATCACCGATAATCATTCCCTGTGACATCTTTACAAGCTCCTCATCACCCGCAAAACGAAGTAAAAAATCAATTTCATTTTGCGTCAGCGCAATGATATCATCTCCAGCCCCCAAAAGCTTTGTCATAGCTTCTACTCTTTTTAACTGCTCATGCAGCTCATCCAAATTTTCTGATATAAGAAACAGATATCCCGGAAACAGCTTTTTCTTCTGAATATGCCACTGTCCCTTATACTTTATCTTCTCCTCATACAACGGAAGAACACAATGTGAAAGCACATCCTTACTTATGCGCTGCTCACACTCCTGCTTTATCTTTTCTTCCCTTCCAGTGCTCGTCTGAATGACATACCACATAAAACCTCCCATTAAAAACGGCAGCAGATACGTCTGAATGGTTCCTTGCGTGCACGCTTATCTCTCAACAAAATCGTGATCCGGTATCACCGCAATATTTTCTACATCCATAGCATCAATGTGAATCCAGCGGTGCCCATCTAAAAATTGGATCAGCGTATCAATTTCAGCTTCTTTTCCCTGCACCTCCATCTCTACGCTTCCATCATCTAAATTTTTTACCCAGCCGGCAAGGCCAAGAAGCCTTGCCTTATAAACTGAGAAATAACGAAAACCTACATCCTGCACTCTGCCGTAAAAAATGATATGCTTGCGAACTACAGTATCTGCCATATGCTTTCTCCTTTACATCACTTAACCGTGCAGACTGCTCTGTAATTTTTACAGATGCAGATGACGCGGCACACCATCTACATAGAATGGATGCAGCTCTGCCTGAATTAACGGTCTTGCATAACGTGCAAACTCTGGTGTTACATGCATGCCGTCCTCGCTAATCCACTCATCCGGCACACATTTTTCCTTGTTTGCCACACGGCTTACATCAGTCAGACCAGTTTCTGTACGGTACGGAATATCTGATACACGATAAATCGTGCACATCTTTCCAGTTTCACCGCGAAAAGCAGCTTCCACAGCAGCACCGCCCACCTGATATGCCTCTGTCACATCAGTACGGCTTGCAAGCGGAGACGCACAGCGCTGCAAAACTGACAGCTCAACTGCTCTTGTCTTACATCCAAGATGAGCCTTAATCAAGTCTGCAAGGTAACGAGCCGTACCGGAAAGCGCAGCCTTGTGACCAAATGCGTCCACCGCACCAGGTCCAGATACAAGATCACACAAAAACTCACCATCCTTGTTTTTCACACCCTCGCTCACTGCAATCACAAGCGTATGACGCTCTTTTTCAAGCTGTGAAACCTTTGCAAGAAATGCTTTCTCATCAAACGCGCGCTCCGGCAGAAGAATCATATCTGGTCCATTGCAGTCTGCACCTGCTGCCAGACTTGCTGCTCCTGCCAGCCATCCTGTATGACGGCCCATAATCTCAACTACTGTTACACTATTCAGGTTATAGACACTTGAATCGCAGATAATTCCTTTGATCGTTGCCGCAATATACTTTGCTGCACTTCCATAGCCCGGTGTGTGATCAGTAAACATTAAATCATTATCGATTGTCTTTGGAACACCGATAAAGCGAATGCTGCTTTTTACCTTAGCACCATACGCTGCCAATCTCGCAATAGTATCCATCGAGTCATTGCCGCCGATATAAAATACAGCGCCAATCTCGTATTTTTCAAATAAGTGAAACAGCTGTTTATATGGTTCCTCATCCACATCCGGATTTGGCAAACGAAAACGACAGCTGCCCAAATAGCTTGCCGGTGTACGCTTTAACAGCTCAATATCCATCTTATCGCTAAGACACTCATTTAAATCAACGATCTGCTCCTGGAGCAGTCCCTGTATTCCATAGCGCATACCATATACATGCTCTGCGCCCATCGCCCTTGCTGTCTCATAAACACCTGCAAGGCTTGCATTAATTACTGCCGTCGGTCCACCTGACTGTCCAACTAATACATTCTTGATTGTCTCCATAAAACATACCTCCTCAACGAAAACAGTATACATTGTTTTTGGGATTTCATCAAGACTTTTTTGTTTGGTTGGTATACACCTAATCCTTCTTCAACGAAACACACATTTGCAAATTAATAAATTTGATGCTAATATAGCTGATATACACCTAACTTGATTGGGTTGATTGAAAAGGAGTCCCATTTTGAAACAAAAACATTCTAATCGTCTTTGTTCTGTTATTGTTAGCATAATAGTTATTCTTCTTATACTGATTGCTGTTTTTTTATTTTGGGTGAATAGCCGTCTATGTTTTGTCGATTACACACCATACAGCTATTCTGAATCTGGTGATGCAATCAAAAATCCATATGTTGGCTTGTACTCGATTAGCGGCTATCTGTTGGCAGAGGATGCCACTTTTTCACTGCCTGAGACAAACGCTGCAATTGATTCAGACAGTTCTGCTTTTGAACTATCACTGATTGAAATCAATCTGAAAAATTATGGAAATTGTGATCTTTCTGATAATGCACTTAGCCAAATTGATTCTATTTTGTCTGCATGGACTAAGACAGGCAGTCAGCTAATTTTGCGCTTCTTATATGATTGGGATGGTCAAAATTTAGAAAGTGAGCCAAATGAGTTGTCACAGATTTTAACGCATATGGAACAGGTTGGACCAATCGTAAATAAATATGCCTCATCTGTCTACATTATGCAGGGAATTTTTGTTGGAAACTGGGGAGAGATGAATAATACCATACATATGGGAAATGGTGAGATGGAAACGCTAATTCAAAAGTTGGACGATGTTATTGATCCTTCTATTTTTCTTTCGGTCCGCACTCCTGCGCAGTGGAGAACCATTGTGGACGAGTATCGTGACACCAAAGTACCGCGTTGTTCACAGCCAAATCTTTTATCTTCCTTGGCTTTGCGTCTAGGTTTGTATAATGATGGAATGCTTGGCTCTGCAAATGATGCAGGCACTTACGGGGATAAGGCGGCCGCAGGTTGGGATGCAAATTATAACGATGCATGGACACGCGAAGATGAGCTTGCCTTTCAGAATGACCTATGCCGTTATGTACCAAATGGCGGCGAGGTGATTATTGATAATGTATATAACGACTTTGATAATGCAATAAAAGATCTTTCGCAAATGCATGTATCTTATCTAAACAGTGAATATGATAGTACTGTACTGAATAAATGGAAAGAAACTATAGTAAATGGAACTGACGATGTTTGGAATGGAATGAGTGGATATGACTATATTGAACGTCATCTAGGCTACAGATATGTTCTTGACAGTTCATCGTTAAAATTTCATCCGTTGTTTGATGATAATGGAATGCTGACAGTAACAATTCGAAATGTAGGCTTCTCGAATTGTTACCGTCCTCTTGAGGCAAACGTATATGTAGTTTCAGATCTAACTGGGGATTGTGTCGCTAAAGTACCTATTGATACTGATCCACACCTATGGAACAGCGGGGAGTCTTCCACTTTTACAGTTCCAATTGATGTGCGCAGTCTGCATAATAATACTTATACACTTTATTTAAAATGCAGTGATACCACCCTTAACCGCACAATACTATTTGCAAATACGCAAACGCCTACAGCATATGGATACGAGTTGGGGAGCATCGAAATATCGAGTGGATTTCAAAAGTAGGCACACAATGTATGCGGACTTTTAATTAATACTCATCTTTTTTATAGAGTGCATATCCATGACTCGGAACTCTTTGTTCAACTGGTGGCAGCTTCATATAATCCCCATAGTATACTTTTAGGAAACTATCAATATCTTTTGGCGCCTTTACCTTGATGTCTTCAAATTGAATCATCTGACCTTCTCCAAACCAACTTTTTTTGCACAGAACCGTCTTAATATCCCATACCATTTCTGCCACATACTCACTGCTGTCAAATTCATATTGATTTTTCAGATCTTCCATTTTGTTTAGGAAATAATCGCTTCCCTTAAATTTTGCATAACTTCGTACAAAGTATTTAATCGCAGAGCGATACCACTTATTATGCTTAGATGGTTCATAATGATCATCTATGCTCCACAGAATCATTTTCATTAAGTAGTCTCTCTTTTTATCAAGACTTCTCACCTCTGATTCTGTCATATGACCTGCTCCGTCTAACGGATACACATCGATAAACATTCCAGAGTCATATTCCTGAACATTCTCGTAAACAGCCTTATATCGCAGATCATTAAATCGAGCAATATTATAAGGATATTTTTTTTCACTTTGTCTATTAATTAGCTTGAACGGATACAGTTCTCGTTCATGCTTCATACAATACTGGCAGAATACCTCATAATCAGCCCTCGGCATACCGATATCCAAATCATCGTCCCAAGGGATAAATC
>ERZ838577.4797-NODE-4797-length-10871-cov-47.567308_pt1 | contig 10871 bp, 8 predicted proteins | sample MGYA00519682_ERZ838577 | MGnify/ENA primary metagenome ERZ838577 (study PRJEB31850, sample SAMEA3708838) | human gut metagenome | biome: human gut; feature: human-associated habitat; material: faeces | place: China | collected 2014 ...
CCGGTCATCATCTCAAACTGGGGGCGGCCCAGGCTCAGATCCAGATGGTGAGGGCCATCCTTGCCCACCGCGATAAACGGCAGGTTCAGCTGAGCGGAAAGCGCGCTGGAAAGCTCCTTCTTGGCCTTTTCCGCTTCCTCCTTCAGGCGGCCCATGGCGGCGGGGTCCTTGGTCAGATCGATGCGGTCAGATCTGCGGAACTCCGCCACAGCCCACTCAACGATGCGCTCGTCAAAGTCATCGCCGCCCAGATGGGTATCGCCGCCGGTGGCCAGCACCGTAAAGGTGCCGTCCTCGATCTCGATGATCGAAACATCAAAGGTGCCGCCGCCCAGATCATAGACCAGGATCTTCTGGGGAGCTTCGTTGTCCAGGCCATAGGCCACCGCGGCGGCGGTGGGCTCGTTGATGATGCGCAGAACATTCAGGCCCGCAATGCGGCCCGCGTCCTGAGTGGCCTTGCGCTGGCTGTCGTCAAAATAGGCAGGCACCGTGATGACCGCCTCGGTCACCGGTTCGCCCAGGTAGCTCTCGGCATCGCGGCGGATCTTGGTCAGGATCATGGCGCTGATCTCCTGCGGGGTCAGGTCTCTGCCATCGATATGCACCCGGTGATCAGAACCCATGTACCGCTTGATGCTGGACACCGTGCGGCCTGAGTTTGTGGCGATCTGGCGCTTTGCCGCGCCGCCCACCAGACGCTCGCCATCCTTGGTAAAGGCCACCACGCTGGGGGTGGTGCGCTCGCCCTCGGCGTTGGTGATGACCACAGGCTTGCCGCCCTCCACCACCGCCACGCAGGAGTTGGTGGTACCAAGGTCGATTCCGATCACTTTGCTCATAGTGCTTGTCCTCTTTTCTTCGGCACAGAATATTTCCTTGAATATCTTACCGGTTTCCTATGACGATTTCTTAGAACAAATGTAAAGAAACTGTGTTTCAGGCGTTTTTATCGTCGGCCAGCAGCTGATCGGTCAGCAGTTCAGCCTCCCGCAGCCAGTCGGCAGCATCCGTTTCGCCCTCAGCCTGCAGGATCCGAAAGCCCTGCACGGCCTCCGCCACCTGCAGCAGCGCCTTTTTGCGGGAGAGGTACTGGGTCTCGTACTGGGCAAGGCGCAGGCAGACCTGCGGGGTGTAGGCGATGTCCGGCACCTCCCGGGCAGCGCTCTGGGCGCGGCGGTAGTATTGCAGGGTCTCCGCCATCTCTCCACCCGATGCAGCACAGTCATCCCCCAGGGCGATCATGGCCTGCACTTCCCCGGCCTGTGCGGCCTTTTTCCACATCCGCCGGGCCTGGGTCTTATTCTTCCGGGTACCCCGGCCATAATACAGGCAGTCCCCCAGGGCAGAAAGCGCCTCTGCGCTGCCCGCCTCGGCGGCGGCAGTGTAGCGTGCCGCCGCTTCTTGCCAATCCCCGGCCCGGGCGGCGGCGTGCCCGGCTTCCAGCTCCTGAGCGCCGGGGTTGTCGCTTCCCCGCTCCGATTTCAGCAGCCCGCTGAGCAGGGAAACATCCAGCGTGGCAGAGCTTGTCCACGGGTCCAGCACCACACCGTCGATGCCGTCCGTTTCCAGCGCATACTCCATGGCGCTGCGCAGGCTGCGCTCCACCATGGGGCGGGTAGCGCTGGCCTTTTCCGCCTCGGCGTTCTTTACCGAGGTGAACAGCGGCAGATAGTTCCGCTCTTTCCGGGTGTGGAGCAGCCAGGGCGGCAGGCCCTCGGCCCGATCCTCCGGGATGGGCAGATGCGCCCAGGGGGCGGCCCCGCTCTGGGGGTCCACCGCCGCATCCAGCGGCACCAGCACCTTGGTCTGCAATTCCAGCGCATAGTTCAGGGCGTTCATCAGGCTCCAGAAATGTTCCTCGTTCTGCTCCCGGTACAGCCGCGCCACGGCCTCCTCCACAAACGGGCAGCCTGTGCCCACCGGCCCGTACTGCGGCGCAGTCCGCTTTTTTCCGCTGCCCACCGGCCGGAAGCGCCGACCGCCCATGTTGTATGCCATTTATCTCACCCTTCTTTTTCATCAATAGGATAAGTATAGCAGGAATCCGCAAATTTCACAATATTTTCCCGCAGGCAGGCCGCACGCAAAAACAGCAGGCGGCTGCACATGGCCGTCTGCTGTTCGGTTCACTCTTCTGCCGGTTTTGCCGCATCGTCCAGATAGTCCTCGATGCTGCCGATGCTGTACCGGTTCTCGTTGGCTTCCACGCTCCGTGCACTGGCATCGTAGCAGGCTTCCAGAATGGGCATCACTGGCTGCTGGCCCTCCGGGTCGGTCAGATGTCCGATGGCCCGGGCCTCATAGTAGTTGTCGATGATCTGGTTCACGATCCGCTTGCGGTCACGGAGCGGAGTCTGCAGGTTGGCCAGCTGCTCCTGCCGGATGCCGCAGCTGTTGCTGCCGTGGTCACCGAACAGGATGTAATACTCCTGCTCGATCTCCAGCGGTGCAGCCTGATGCAGATAATAATCCGCCAGTGTCCTCCGCTTCTTTTCGGTGCTGAAGCCCTTGATATCCTCCATGCCGCGCGGAAAGAGTTCCGGATGCCGGATCCACATTTCATAGGGCCCCACCGGCAGGTGCAGAGTATCGAATACATCCAGATAATCCTCCAGCGCAATGCGGATCTCGCCCCGCTCCCATTTCTGAATGGTGCGCTTGTCCCGCCCCAGCATATCCGCAAGCTCCTGCTGGGATCTGCCCGCCACGTTCCGGGCAAAGGCAATGGCTTCCCCGATTCGGTTCCGGTAGTTGGTCATATTCTTTCCCTCCTGACACACACTTGTCCACCAGGCATTCCAACGTCTGGCGACATAAAATACTTTCCTTTGGATAAAAGGATAATGGTTTGTCCCGCCTTCTGTCAAGAGTTGCAAATTCAATCACTTCACGTCAAATTTTTGTTAAATGTGTCATTCAAGCCGGACAGCCGCCTTTTTTGCAGAGATTTCGCCGCTCTGTGGGGCAACCGCTCCCTGTCTTAAACAACATTCGGGCCATTTTGTCCTTTTTCACCTGCCGGAGGCAGCCAGATGTGTCAGGTACACCACAACATGCAACGCAAAATATTTTTTGAAAAAAATTCCTCTTCGGCAAGTTTTTCCCAGCGCATCCGTTTCCATACACGCAAAAACCGCCCATAGCCGTCAAAAACAGCCATGGGCGGGTGCTTTTTCTTTATGCCAGTTTATTCAGCCTTACGGCAACGTAGGGGTCAGGGAGCTTGAGCTCGTCAGCAAGGTCGGCTTCAGATTCGTACTTCTCCGCCGCCATGCCCACCACAACGCTGCACACGTCAAAGCGTCCGGCGGGCGAAAGGGCCGTGACCTTAGCTTCTCCGTCGGCAATGGCGGTCACCACGCCATCCGCATCCACGGTAACGACACCGGGGTTGCTGCTGACCCATGTAATGGGCACACTGCCGCCGCCTTCCACCGCAACGGTGGCCGTCAGGCGCTCCTGGGTGCCCACGGTGCGGAGCAGCAGGTCACTTTTGTTCAGGGTCACCTTGCCGATATCCGAGGTCACCGTAACGCTGCACCGCAAAGCCTGGCCGTTGGAGACCATTGCCGTGATGGTGGTGGTGCCCGCCGCCTGAGCCGTGACAAGGCCCTTGTCGCTGACCGTAGCCACCTCAGGGTTGCTGCTCATCCACTGGTAGACATAGAGGAAGGAGTGGTCGCTGTTGGTCAACTGGAGCTGATGGGTGGGGTGCAGGTCATTGTACTGCAGCACAAGGCTTAGGCTGGTGGTATCCAGCGTGGGCTTTTTTCTGGCTGCTTCCTCATTTTTGCGGGTCACGGTCACCTTGCAGGCGGCACGTTCGCCGTGGTCGGAGATGGCTGTGATGATGGCAGTGCCTGCATTGCGGCCCGTCACCTTGCCGTCGCCGTCCACCGTGGCAACATTGGAGTTGCTGCTCATCCAGACGATGAAGTAATAATCGCTCTGGCCGCTGGTGTACAGGTAGCCCTTGGGGCGGGGGTCATCATCGGTGATCTCCAGCTCCATCTCGGTCAGCTCCAGTTCCAGCTTGGAACCGGTTCCGGTCAGGCCTGTCAGCACACCGGGCGCGGCCTGCGCGGGCAAAGGGGCAGCCAGCAGGGCCCCGCTCAGAGCCAGCAGGGCCAGAAGCCGCCCCGCGGTTTGGAATTTCCATTTCATTGGGTCGAACTTCCCTCCTTGTTTCATCCCATGGGATCAAAGGAATGCCGCACACATGGAAAAATTTCGCGTCCATGATTTTTCTCACTACTGATTCATTTTACACGTCCGGCCAATGTGGGTCAAGTTTTTCGCCCAAAGTGCTGTGCTTTCGCACCCGATTTCGTGGACTATACCAGTTTTTCCGGAAAATTTTGTGCAAAAAGAACGCCGCAGTCCCGGCGTGGGAGCTGCGGCGTTCCGGACAGGATCAATAATTGTGCTTTTTCAGCTCAAAGTAGCTCTGGGGATGTGCGCAGACCGGGCACTTCAGGGGAGCCGACTTGCCGATATAGGTGTAGCCGCAGTTCCGGCACTGCCAGACCTGCTGCTCTTCCCGGGCAAAAACCTTGTTGTTCTTCAGGTTCTCGGCCAGCTCACGGTAGCGCTCCTCGTGCTCTTTCTCGATCTGCGCCACCATAGTGAACAGGGCAGCCAGCTGGGTAAAGCCCTCTTCCTTGGCCTCTGCGGCCATCCGGGGGTACATCTCGGTCCACTCGTCGTGCTCGCCGCCGGCTGCCATTTTCAGGCAGGTCATGGTATCGGGGATGGAGCCGCCGTTCAGGGCCTTGAACCACATCTTGGCGTGCTCCTTCTCGTTGGCAGCCGTCTCCTCAAAGATCGCTGCCAGCTGCTCATAGCCCTCCTTCTTGGCCACGCTGGCGAAGAAGGTATACTTGTTGCGGGCCTGGCTCTCGCCTGCAAAGGCTTCCCACAGGTTTTTCTCGGTCTTGGTACCCTTGAGTTCCATATTCATGCTCTCCTTTTGTTTGTGCGGTGTATCATTTCGCCGCCGGTGACCGCCGGGGCGTTCCTTCTGCACTGATTATACCAGAGTTCCGAATTGAAATCAAGAATAATTCCTATTTATTTTGAGAATATTTCTCAGTTATGCTGTTTCAGAGCGCAGACTGCAATGCTCAAAGCGCTCCATGCCGCCTGATACATCAGGACAGCGGCCACCGACAGGGTGCCGATGCTGCCCGCGTAGGTCAGCAGAGCACCGATGACCACCGAGAACCAGACCGAGACCATCTGCACCGTGGTGGCGCTCGTCTCGGCGTTCTGGGCCTTTTCCGCCGCGCGCAGGCCGCCGATCAGGCTGGCAAAGCCCTTATCATGCAGCATACAGCAGCGGGCCGTCTCGTCCGGCTGGGCAGGGGTCAGCGCACTGCACTGCTCCTGATCCAGCAGAGTGATCATCCCCTCGGGCAGATGGTAAGCCTCGGTAATGTGGCGGGCCGTCAGGCTGGGGTCCTCACAGGTGACCAGCAGGCGGATGTTCTCCCGCTGCAGCACCTCCAGACCGCGGGCGGCGTTGCGGCCGCCCACATAGTGGAGCACGAACATGGCGTGCAGGCTGCCGGAAACAGCCAGATACAGGATCTGCAGCGCGCCGTTCTGGGAGTGCTCATCCTCGTACTCCTGCTCAGGCAGGGGCACACCCTCCCGCTCCATGTACAGCCGGTTGCCGATGAGCACCCGGTTGTTATCGCACCAGGCGGCAAAGCCAAGGCCGTGGTGGACCTCCAGATCCTTCACAGGGTACAGGATCTCGGTGCGGTCCTCGATGATCTGACGGAACAGGCCCCGCAGGGTCTCGCAGCTGTGGTTGAGGATACTGGCTGCATAGAGGATGGCACGGTCGATGCGGCCGCCCTTGAAGATGCGGATATCCTCCAGGTTCACGCTGTCGGCGGTAAAGAGCTCGTCGGCATCCACCTGCACGGTGTCCACACCGCCCAGCTCCTCAATGGCAGCCCAGCCGGGCACCACGGCACCGGCGGCGGCTGCGGTCTTTTGCAGGCGCAGAGACGCGATGCCCGCAACCAGGGTGGAGGACAGCGGTGCACCCATGCAGAGCATGGAGGTCAGGGCTGCGGTCATGCCGTTGGGCCCGCCGCCAAACAGCAGGAACACCAGCCCGCTGAGCACGGCGGCACCCAGCAGGATCAGGGCTGTCTTGCGGGCGCGGCGCTCACTGGCGCGCTCCCCGAAGCTCTGCTCCACCAGCGCCTCGTCCCACTGGACAGGGCGGCTGAGCAGCACCCAGGGGTCTTTCTGATCCAGGCTCCGGGCCAGCACCCGGATCAGGTCCTTATCCCGGACGCGGAATGCGCCCTGCAGCCCCTCAGGGGATCGGGCGGCAAGGTCATAGCCGTTTCTGACGGCAGTCAGCAGGACACGGCTGCCCAGCAGGGCCAGGAACAGGCCCAGTGCGGCCACGCCGGAAAGCAGCGTCCAGCTGGAGTTCTGATAGCTCTGGGCGTTGAGCAGGGCGACCGCAGCCTGCACCAGCGCACCGCAGGCAGCCAGCGCCGGCATGGTGTCTGCACTGGGGCGGCCCTTGAGGCCCTGCAGGCCATCCCGCAGGACAGGCCAGCCCACAGCCAGCGCACCGGCCAGAAAGAGCAGGTTGGCGGCATAGAACGCCGCCGGGGCGATCACGGGGTCAAGGGAGGCCACAGGGGCCAGCAGCCCCTCGGCAACAAGGCCAAAGTGGAGCAGTACCACGGCAAGGATGCCCTCCAGCACACACCGCAGCGTCAGCTCCGCGCCCATCCGGCGGAGCTTCTCCCCCACCTGCTCGGGCGTTTCCGGCTCGGCTTCCTCTTCAGGCTTCTCCTCAGCCTCCGGCGCGGCAGGGGCCGCTTCCTCAGCAGGCTGGGCCGGGGCCTCCTCTGCCGGGGCGGCAGGCCGGGCGGGTGCTTCGTCCTCTTCCAGCCCCATCAGCGGCAGGCTCATGCTGTCGTCCTTGCTGGGGGCCTCGGTGCGGGTAGGGGCCTGCGGCTCGTTCTCGTCCGCGCCCTTGCCAAAGAACTGGAAAGCCGTTTCCGGTTCCGGCTCAACCTCTGGCGCGGCTTCCGGGGCAGACTTCGCCTGCTTTACCGACTGATCCTCGGCAAACACCATGGGGATGGCCGGGCCCTCAGGCGCTGCGGGAGCTTCCGGCTCCACAGCCAGCACCTCTTCGGGGGCATCCTGCACCTCCTCCACCGGGGCGGGCTTGGGGGTGCCATAGAGCATGGCCTTGAGTTCGGCCATCTCTGCATCCTCCTGCTGCTCCTGCGGGGTCAGGGGTTCCCGGCGGCGGGGCGGCTCCGGCTTTTTCTCGGGCTGGGGTGCGGGCCGGGGTTCCGGCTTCGGCGCTGCGGGGGCTTCCGGCGCGGTGGGCAGAGCCACAGGCTCTGCTTCCTCCAGCTCTCCGGGCTCCAATGCCAGCTCCAGGCCGGCCTCGGCTTCTTCCTCATGGCCCAGCACGATCTCACCCGTGGGCGGCAGCTCATTCTGCACAGCCGGGGCGGCGGCAGGCTCCTCTTTGTCCTTTTCGCGGTGAAAGAGCTTGCCCAGCAGGCTGCCGGTGCTCTCCTTTTCCTCATCGCGGCGCTTCATCTCTTCGGGCACCTGTGCCACGCTGGTGCTGAAAAACGTGCGGAACTTCTCGTTCTGCGCATCGATCTCTTCCTGTGTCAGCTCTTTGCGCTTATCATCCTTTGGCATCCTAGTCCCTCCCTGTTCTGGTCACGGCGGTCTGGCCGCTGTTTCTTACTCTGCGGCGCGCTGGCTCTGGATCTCGTACAGGATGATGCCAGCCGCTACCGAGACATTGAAGCTGTCCACACCGGTGCCCTGAGCGGCCATATCCAGCCGCACCACACCGTCGCAGAGCTTTTTCACCAGCTGGGATACACCACTGCCCTCGCTGCCCAGCACCAGTGCAATGGGGCCGGTCAGGTTGTTCTTGCGCAGGGGCACGCCGTCCATATCGGCACAGTAGACGAACACACCCTGATCCTTCAGGCGGCGGATGGTCTCGCCGATGTTGGCCACGCGGGCCACAGGCAGGCGCTCGGCCGCACCGGCACTGGACTTGATGACGGTGGGGGTCACGGACGCGCCGCCCCGCTTGGGGATGACGATGCCGTGGGCTCCGCACAGCAGAGCAGAGCGCATCACCGCGCCCAGATTATGGGGGTCCTCGATGCCGTCACTCAGCACCAGGAAAGGGGGCTCCCCCTTCTCTCTGGCAACGTTCAGCAGGTCCTCCACGGTCACATATTCGATCTCGCTGGCAAAGGCGGCCACGCCCTGGTGGCTCTCGGTGCCGGTCATCAGGCGCAGCTTGTTGGGGTGCACCCGCTTGACCGTGGCCCCGGCCTCCTTGGCCATGGCGGTATAGTAAGCTGCCACGGCGGGGGCCATGCCCTCCGCGATCAGCACGGTATCCACGCCGGAACCGCTCTTGAGCAGCTCGGTCACGGGGTTTTTGCCGTAGACCAGGCTCTCATTCCTGGGCTGCTCCTCCGTGCTGCTGCGGCGGGGGCGGCGCGGCATTTTCTGTTCGTCCATTGATGTGTTCTCCTTCCATTCTATGGCAAGGCGGGCCGTTTGAGCCGCGCCATGGTTTCGTTCCGTTTCAGTTTTACTATATTTTGACACTGATACATTCTAAAGTATAGCATACCCCGGCATTCTTCGCAATGTTTGCCGAAGGCAAAAGTTTTCCACATTCAGCAGGCTATACAATCGGTAATTCGGCTCAAATTTTTCCACATGTTGAAAACCCGGTGGAAAATGTTCAAAAATCAAGTTTGTACGCCCACTTTCCAGGTGGAATTCCACAGTTTCCACCAAGTTTTCAACCTCCCGGGTTCGACATGCAAACTTCCCGCCGTACTTTTTGTAAAATTCAAGTCGGAATTATGACAATTTTTTGAAGGGAGATCCAGTGGTTTTTGCCAGAATCTCCAACATCAAAATGCCCAATGTGAATTTGTGTTGAAAACGCCGCGGGAACCGCCTTGATTTTATCCTGTAATTGGGGTATACTACCCTTAGGTTCGTTAAAGGATGCGCAATCTTGTATCCAAAACGGCTTTTTCACCCCAAAATGATTTTGCGGAGGTAATGAATAATGTTGGTAAATGCAACCGAAATGCTGATCAAGGCACGCGATGGCCACTATGGTGTGCCCCAGTTCAACATCAACAATCTGGAGTGGACCAAGGCAGTCCTGACCGCCTGCGAGGAAATGAAGAGCCCCGTTATCCTGGGTGTCTCTGAGGGCGCAGGCAAATACATGACCGGCTTCAAGACCGTTGCCGCCATGGTCAGCTCCATGGTGGAGACCATGGGCATCACTGTTCCCGTTGCCCTGCACCTGGACCACGGCACCTACGAGGGCTGCAAGGCCTGCGTTGAGGCCGGCTTCTCCTCCATCATGTTCGACGGCAGCCACTACTCCATCGAGGAGAACGTGGAAAAGACCAAGGAGCTGGTCGCTCTGGCACACTCCAAGGGCCTGAGCATCGAGGCCGAGGTCGGCTCCATCGGCGGCGTTGAGGACGGCGTTGTGGGCGCTGGCGAGATCGCAGACCCCGCTGAGTGCGCAAAGATCACCGATCTGGGCATCGACTTCCTGGCTGCCGGCATCGGCAACATCCACGGCGTTTACCCCGCCAACTGGAAGGGCCTGGACTTTGAGGCTCTGGACCGCATCCACAAGGCTACCAACAACATTCCTCTGGTCCTGCACGGCGGCACCGGCATCCCCGATGAGATGATCGCAAAGGCCATCAGCCTGGGCGTTTCCAAGATCAACATCAACACCGAGTGCCAGCTGGTCTTTGCTGAGGCCACCCGCAAGTACATCGAGGCTGGCAAGGATCAGCAGGGCAAGGGCTTCGACCCCCGCAAGCTGCTGGCTCCCGGCGCTCAGGCCATCGTTGACAAGTGCAAGGAAAAGATCGAGCTGTTCGGCTGCGCAGGCAAGGCCTGAGCCGAAGCGCATCTCCTGAGCACATTCCCGCCCCATAAATGATATTGCCCCGCTGTTCTGTGCATCACAAAACAGCGGGGCATTTTTTTGTAAGCCAATCCGCAAAAAGGGGGCTGCTGCACCGGTTTTTCCCGTGTGCCGCAGCCCCTCTTCTTTACTGGTTCAATTTTGCAAACGCTTCCCGCACATCGCCGGAGAAGTAGAGCGTGCCCAGTGCGCACACGGGGCCGGTGCCCCCAAGGGCGACCGCCCGGGCCACACCGGCTTCAATGGTGGAAGCAGGCTCAGCCCTGCCGCCCCGGGCGCGGATCTGTTCGGCCAGCGTCTCAGCGGGCATGGCGCGTGGGGTATGAGCCGCTACGGTGACGAACTGCCCGGCCAGCGGCAGGAGCAGTGCCAGCATCTCGTCCACATCCTTGTCCGCCATGATGCTGAGCAGGAACACGAACTTCTGCCCCGGAAAGCGGTCCCGCAGGCTCTGCACGGTGGCCCGCATTCCGTGGGCGTTGTGGCTGCCATCCAGCAAAAAGGCGGGCGAATGCCGCAGCAGCTCGAACCGGCCCGGCCAGCGCACCTGTTCCAGACCGGCGCGGATGGCGCTGTCCGGGATGTTCCAGCCCCGGCTGCGCAGCACCCGCAGGACCGTAATGGCCGTGGCGGCGTTCCGTGGCTGATAGCTGCCGATCAAGGGCAGGCGGATGCCGTTCAGGCCGTCAAAATCAAAGGTGACAGCATCCAGATCCCCGTCCTCGATGGTCAGCCTGCTGAGGTCCACCACGGTCAGCGGCGCGTGCCGCTCTGCCGCCGTACGGGCGATGACGGCATCGGCCTCGGGCACACCGCCATAGCTCACCACCGGACTGCCCGGCTTGATGATGCCCGCCTT
>ERZ838577.4814-NODE-4814-length-10823-cov-2.480684_pt1 | contig 10823 bp, 8 predicted proteins | sample MGYA00519682_ERZ838577 | MGnify/ENA primary metagenome ERZ838577 (study PRJEB31850, sample SAMEA3708838) | human gut metagenome | biome: human gut; feature: human-associated habitat; material: faeces | place: China | collected 2014 ...
GCCGCCCAACATCAGTGCTCTTGGCGGCTCCGGTATTTATTTCACCACCGGCCAGCAGATTCAGCTGTCCGAGTTTTTCTTCAACAGTCATTTTGCCGAGCAGATCATCAACGAACTCATTCATTTCGTTGTCTGTCTGCCTGGACGACGGCGAGCACGCTGCCGCGAGCATCCCCAGCACAGGTATCAGATATTTAAGTTTCATAAGTGTGCAAATATAGCATTTTAATTCCGTATTTGGGCCACAATTCGGAGCCTTCTTATAGTACAACCTTACTATCAGACATCACTTTTCATTTTCCGTTTGTCTAATGCCATAACAAATTCTACCAAAACGCCATTTCAACAACCTTTCTGACCAACATTTAACATCCCTCTCCATAATAAAATACATATCTTTGTAAACAACTACATATAAACCCTCAATACCCATGAAAAACTTTGTCTTTTACCTTTTTATTAAAATTCCTTTTATTACTGTATGTTATTACTGCATGCCGTTCTGATGAGCCTGAACAAGGAACAATAGTGTTATCAATCTATCAGAACAACGTATGGTATTAAAAGTCATCCAATGAAAAATAGCAAGGTATTCTATTTATTCGCATATACAATAGCCGTATACATATTTACATCTGCAATAAGTGCATGCTGCGGTTGCCGGACCGCCACAATTGAAACAGTAAATGATAGCGGTATTGTATCTGAGGTTACTCCTGTGGAGAACGGTGGTTCAGACACCTCGCCTGTAAATAATATGATAGCCGGAGGTTTCGGTGGTGTTTTCTACGACCATCTGTTCCGTAAATGCGATCTCGTACGTAAAATACCGGCAACAGGCGGACACTGTCTGATTACATACAATCCTGAAGCAAACAATTTCAATAGTGTCTATTTTTCATATGTGCTTGGCAGCGATATCTTTAATGCGCAATCCCAACTCAATCTGGTACACAAATGCAACGACATGGACAAAACAGACTGTTATACTACATCTTTCAATAATGAGCATTTGTTGGATTACGACAAATGCGGACTGATTAATACAGGTGATGTAATAGGCTGTTCCGTAACAAATATTGAGAATATACCAGGTTACGACATACTTTGCGAAAAGGGAGTAAAATTTGTAAACCGCGAGATTATTAAAAACACCCTGTCGTTCAAAGCCGGAGAAAATGAATGGGCAGAAATCCAAATATCCGGTCAGTCCCATTGTATCACGATCATTGCAACCCCGAACCACACTGGCAAAGAACGTATATTAAGCATTGGACTTGACGCGATCTATCTGCAAGCGAGTGTATTCCCGTTTCTGGACAACGCAATACGTATAATCCAGCCCGCGGAATAAAGTCTGCCTACACCCATATGGAAATAATCAGATAAGCTACTTGCTTCAGCGGGCTTTGCGGAAATAGCGGAGGGGATGGGGCGGAGTGGCGGGATGGAAGATGGAGGCATATTCCTGCAGGAGCAGATCGGGATGGAACGGGAACTCCTCGAAAAGGGGGACTTCCGCCGTATTCGCCACCCAGACGTTGTTCTGTTTGAAGGCCTTGAACTGCCCGTTGAGCAGATACACCGACTGTAGGTCATCCAGAGTGAGGTTATGGCCGAAACTGCGTATCAGCCACACGTCGGCATCGGCGGCGCGAGCATATACCGACGAATAATCGAGCTGCAGCGAACCGCGGCTACGGTCTGTAGACCACGGATAACGTCCGCCGGCATCCTGTATCATCCTTGCCATATAACTCTTGCCACCGGGCACGAACCAATACCCGTCGGTAAGCATCTCGGTAAGCACAAGGGGCTTGTTTTCTTTTCCGGATACGTCGGCCGCTATCCGGTCGTAACTGTCCCTTACCCGGCTGAATATGGAATCGGCCTCCGCTCCCCTTCCGTAAAGGCGCCCGAAGAAACGCATCCACTCGGCGCGTCCGAGCGGCGTGTCCTCCATATAGTCGGCACACTCTATCACCGGTATGCCGAGCCGGTCTATGATCCCGTAGCCTGCATTCTCAAACGGAGAGGCAAGCACCGCATCAGGTTTAAGAGCCACTACAAGCTCCTGGGATGGGGACTGCGACGAGCCTACATCCATTATCTCCCCGCTCTTTATACGCGACACATACGGTTCCGTCGTGAAATATCCGCCATCGGCGACACCGGCCACCGCATCGGCAGCCCCAAGCTCGGCGAGCAATCCCGCATGCACTCCCGAATATACCAAACTGCGGCTCAGGGGCACATGAAGCCGCCGGTAACCTGGAGCCACACTGTCGGAAGGCGCACCGGCGTCTGAGACAAGCAGATACTGCGCGAGCATCGCGGTTGTATCCCACGGATTCACCACATCCACACGCACACATCCGGGTATCCCGTCATCGTACATGCGCAACAGACGTGCGTAATGTGTGATGGAAGCCACCGAATCGGTGTCTGCACCCTCTGCTTTCCCCTCTTTCTTCGGCGAACATCCGCTTACGCATGCCGCCAGAAGCGACAGCATGACAATAAACAGGCTTCCTGCCGGAGTAAAAGATGCCCTATATCCGTGGATTTTCATAATTTCAACAGTTTTCAAGAACTTTTGCTATAGCGAAATCGAGCATCGTATCATGCCCCTCGAGAGCCTTTACCGGATCAAGATCCACGGCGCACCCCTCGGACGGCTCCACACCGAACTCCGTAAGATGCCCCTCGGGATCACGCACAGGCGAGGCTGAAAAACGCACTCCCCACCCGTTGGGAAGTTCCGACGAAAACGGCATACCCGACCCACCTCCGGTAGTGGCGCCCACAATGGTCACCCCCGGCACATATTTCATCACCGACACGAAATTATTCGCGGCCGAGAAGGTGGAGCGGTTGCACAGCACCACCACAGGTTTCCCCCAGCATATGCGTCCCGCCGGGGCCGGATCGAAATAGAAATCATATGGTTTCGAGAAGTCACCGTGTCCGGGACCCTCCTTGTGGCAGATACTTCCGGCCAGTGTGCGCTCCGTGATAAACCGGCGCACGAGTGTCTCCACATTCGTGATGGATCCTCCCCCGTTGTCGCGCACGTCGATGATAAGTCCCGAGGCTGTGGCGAGATACCCGAGCACCATGTCAAGGTTCCCCTCCCCTATTCCATAGCTGAAACTTGAATAATGCATGTATCCCACATTCTCCGGCAACATGGCATAGGTGATGCCGCCGACAGTGCGGAAATTGAAGTTCAGGTAATACTGTTCCACCAGACGCTTGTCGTAGTTCTGCGGATAGAGGCTCCACCACTCACGGTAATACGACACATCGAACGGCGCGCTCAGGTTCGTATGGCCGTCGCGCAACTCATCGAGCATCCGCTCGCACACACCGAAAAGCTCCTCCTCCGTCATGCGGTCGGAGATCTGCGGGGCGTACCGGGAATGCACCTCGTCCCAGTCGATATCTTTCTGCTCGAAAAAGCAGTAATGCTCGTCGAGTATGGTCCACAACTGTTCGAAATTACCTCGCGGACTGTCTGCGAACTCCTCTATGTCATGGCATGACACCAGAGCGGGAAGTATGCCTGCCATCAGGAGCATGCCGCATATAATATTTCTTATCGGAAAGTTCATCAGTAGGCGTAAATGAATTTGGCCGTATCTTCGGGGACACCTCTGCGCCGTGACACGGAGAACCAGTCGCCCGTGACACCGAGCACAAACGAATATGAGAAGATGCGTGTGGTTATATGGTTTACCTCAGTCGAGTAAATGCGCGAACGGAACCCTACCCTCAGCCGGGTGGTGGAGAAATCAAGGTCGGCGGTCACCAGATTGTCCCATCTGAAGAAATCGCCCGGCCACGCGCAGTGCAGGAGTCCGTGACGGTTTCCGAGATACATTTCGTAGTACAGCTCGTCATATTCCGGCGAAAAAAACATGCCCACAAGCGGCAGTGTAGTCTGCCAGCGCAGCATCACCGGCATGCGCCCCAGAGTGAAATCCCAGGTAGCCCATCCGGTAAGGTTTGCTGTAATGTCGGCCTTCGCCGCCGCGGGATTATTGCCGTTGCGGCTGTTGTATACGCCCCCGATGTCAGCCCCGGCCGAACCGCCGGCTGCCACAGTAAAGCGGTACGGCAACCTCCACACATGCAGCATGCCCCACCGGGCATAAAGATTGGCATAAAGCATGCTGCTGTTGCCCGCCTGGTTCTCGGTATCGCTGAACTCCACACCCACATGCAGCTGCTGCCGCCATGCTTCCGGGCTGAACTTCATGGCCTGGAGGCGCTCATATTCGAATGACACGTTCCACCCGGTATATTTCAACGGGCTAAGATACGTGTCGGCCACATGAGCGGATCCGGCATCAAGCATCCACGACGAGTTGACCGGCCGTATTATCTCCTCTCCGGCCGCGGTCTGGGCGCCGCAACGGAATGTGGCGGCGCAGAGCGCCAACAGCGATGTTATTATAAGTTTATACGACATGCATGTTCAGAATAAGCGTTCCTGCCCTGTTATCTGGTCGCGTACCTCCTCGTCGGAAAGTTCCTCTCTCTCCACCGGTTCCTCCTCCACACTTTCGGTCTGCCCCTCGGCCTCCTCCATGTTCTCGCGTTCCGCGGCTGCCTCGTTAGGCTCGATCTCCTCCACTGAAGCAAGCGTCCATGTTGTCAGTCGCTTGCCTTTTGCCTTGAAAGATTTCACACCTATGAATTCGGCGGCGTCGATCTCCATCGGTTCGCGGAAACTGTCGTTCCCCCCGAATGTGACGCGGAAACGCGCTCCCGGTGTGTCGGTGAGCAGGATCATGCCGGAAGCTTCGTTCTCCCCGATGAAGCGCTGATGCTTTGCCGACGGCTCGAACGGGAACCGCTTGATGTACGGGTAGCCCTGGTCGGCGTCATTGAGAATGGCGGTCCACACATGTCCGGGACGGAATTTCTCTATCCTCAGCAGGTTGTCCTCATAGTGGTTGGCGGCGTCGAAAGAGGTGAGGTAATACTCCCCGTTCTTTGTGATCACGAGCACTTTGTCTTCCCCGAGGAACTCGCCGAGATAGTTGCCGCGGCCGTCATAGTTCAGGCGCAGCACGTCGGGATCGAACCACACCTTGCGTCCTCCGAGTGTGGAGGTGCCCTTCTCCTTGAGCGAGAAACGGTGCACTTCATTGCGGGTCACTATATTTCCCTGGCTCTGCTTACCCTTGATCCCAAGCTCGCCGAAATCCACATCCAGCTGCAGCGTCTTGAGGCGGGGTTTCGGCTTGAGGGTCACCTTCACCACCTCGGCCTCGCCGTTCGGATTGGCAGAGAACCAGCATATGCGCGATCCCGGTTTCCCTTGCGTGAGATTATAGACCTTGTCGCGGGTTATTCCGGTCACGGCAAAGCGTTTCATGTAATATGTGCCGCCGCGGCCGTCCTGGTATATCACGTTGTATATGGTGCGTGTGTCGTTTTTGGAGAACAGTCCTATATGGCGTATATTCTTGTCAACAAACAGTTTCTCGGCCACGCGCACCACCTTGTATGTGCCATCGTTGTAGAATATTATCACATCGTTGAGCATCGAGCAGTTGAACAGCGGCTCGTCTTTCTTGAGCGCGGTGCCGATAAAACCCTCCTCACGGTTGAAATACAGTTTCTCGTTGGCCTCGGCCACACGCGACGCCTCAATGCTGTCGAAACCGCGTATGACGGTGCGGCGCGGATAACGCGCGCCATATGTCTCCTTGAGATGTGTGAACCAGTCGATGGTCACCTCGGTCATGGAGGCGAGTTTGCGCTCGAAATCGGCGATACGCTCGTTGTAGAGCGCTATCTGGCGGTCAGCCTCGTCGGAGTTGAATTTCAGTATGCGCTTCATGCGTATCTCCAGAAGCCGTTTGAGATCGTCGTCCGTCACTTCCCGCACCAGCTGATCCAGGAATGGCTCGAACCGTTTGTGCAGATGTGCCAGCACAGCCTCCAGGTTCTCCCCCTGCTCGAATTCGCGGTCCTTGTAGATACGCTCCTCGATGAAGATACGCTCAAGGGAGGCGAAATTCAGCTGTTCCTTCACCTCATCGAGCTTTATCTGCAGCTCGCGGCGCAGAAGCTCGCGGGTGCGGTCTGCGCTGTGGCGCAGAAGCTCGCTCACGGTGAGGAAATGGGGCTTGTTGTCGCGGATCACACAGCAGTTGGGCGAGATAGCCACCTCACAGTCGGTGAAGGCATACAGCGCGTCGATCGCCTTGTCGCTCGATGTGCCCGGGAGCAGATGCACCACTATGTTGGCCTGCTCGGCGGTGTTGTCATCAACCTTGCGTATCTTTATCTTCCCCTTCTCGAAAGCCTTGAGTATGGAGGCTATGACCACACTCGTGGTCTTGCCATACGGCATCTCGGTTATGGCAAGTGTCTTGTTGTCTATCTTCTCTATCTTGGCCCTGACTTTCACCACTCCGCCGCGCTCGCCGTCGTTATAGCGGCTCACATCTATGAAACCTCCGGTGGAGAAATCGGGATAGAGTGTGAATTCCTCCCCTTTCAGATATGCGATGGCGGCATCGAGAAGCTCATTGAAATTGTGCGGCAGGATCTTGGAGGAGAGGCCGACGGCAATACCTTCCACCCCCTGGAACAGCAGCAGAGGGAACTTCACCGGAAGCGACACAGGTTCGTCGTTGCGCCCGTCGTAGGAGGGCACCCATTCGGTGATCTTGGCATTGTACAGTGTCTCGAGCGCGAACGCCGACAGACGCGCCTCTATGTAACGTCCGGCGGCTGCATCATCGCCGGTAAGCACGTTGCCCCAGTTTCCCTGAGTGTCCACAAGCAGCTCCTTCTGTCCGAGCTGCACGAGGGCGTCCTTTATCGAGGCGTCGCCATGGGGGTGATACTGCATAGTGCTTCCCACGATATTGGCCACCTTGTTGAAACGTCCGTCGTCAAGGCTTTTCATCGTGTGGAGGATACGGCGCTGCACCGGTTTCAGTCCATCGTCGATATGAGGCACCGCACGTTCGAGAATCACATAGGAGGCATAGTCGAGAAACCAGTTGCGGTACATGCCGCCGAGCCTCAGTTTCGCCGCCTCGGTGCCTATGGTCGGGGGAAGCACTTCCACCTCCTCTTCCACTTCCGAGGCCACCTCGTCCATTTCCGGGGTGATCTCCTCAGCGGGATCGGTAATCTCTGTAATATTGTTCTCTGTGACTGTCGCCTCTTCCTGTTTTTCTGTTCCGGTATCGTCTATGGTATTGTTCTGATCTTTTGTCATCGCGTCGTTCAGGGTCTATGCGTATTTCTGCAAAATTAGCATTTTTTTTTTACATCATAAACCTGCGGCGCCACTTTAATCCTTATAAACCGGTCACCGGACCGGGAACTGGCGGCGGTATCCCGAAGGTGGCACTTCGGTTTTGCTTCCGCGGCGCTTGATCACCGGCACACCGAAAAATCCGCGCTCCACAGGGAACGCCAGCGTATCTCCCCTGCGCACTCTGTTGTACTCTTTCAGCGTGGCCGACATCTCTTTTATCCTGCCGTCGGGAAGCCCCACTCCGATATAATATACTTTATAAGCCTCACCCTGCGCATACCTGTTGCGTCCTATCCGCCGCGAGCGGTGGCGGGTCTTGGTATACTTGCTCTCCACAGTCACATATTCTGTATGCTCGGTATCCTTGTCGGCAAACGCATAATTGACCGCATAGAATATGCACAGGAACAATCCGGTGGCAAACACCACATGGCACAGTCCGTTCAACAGCGCGTTCTCCACTCTTGTGAGCCATATCCACTTCTTCCAGAAAACCGCGCCGGAAACCAACGCCATCGCTACCGCCACGGCCGCCGGTATCCACCACTCTACAATCGTCTCCCCATGCAGCCCCATCGCACACCCGTAAAACACAAGCGTGAGCAACACCACAGCCCCTATGGCGATACTTCTCCCCACATCCCGTTTTGTCACTTTTCCCATAATGATTTCCTGACTTTTTAAAATCGCTGCAAATGTAGCGATTTTCCACCGGAAAGCGGCAGGCGCTGAAAAAAAGCCTACACCCCGGCGCTATCCTACTTTTAGGATAAGGGCGCGGCATGCCCGCACAACCTGAGGGCAAACACCTTTTACAGCTCCCCTCACCCGATATTCCGCTGAGTCATCCGGCACGGTACGGCGCTACGTCCATTATCATTATTCCCCGGATTGTTCATCTCCGCACTGTTAAATTCTCCTAAATATGGGTATTTTACATCATTTCGATTGGCAATAACTTTGCACCCAAAATCCGAAATAGATGTACAGTTTCAAAACACTTTTCATTGCGTGCGGTCTTCTGGCCGGCGCGGCGACAGCCAATGCCAATGGTGTCGCGGAAGAAAATTCCACAGCTTCAAAAGCCCCGCAAAAACGGGATTTCATATCGCGGCTCAGCCTCGGCGGATACGGGGAAGCCGCCTATACCCGGAATTTTTTCAGCGACAATGTAAACCGCTACAGCCATGCCGCCGACTACCGCAATGCCCCGAGCCACGGAAGATTCGACATACCGCATGTGGTGGTGATGCTCGGATATGACTTCGGCAAAGGCTGGTCCTTCGGATCGGAAATCGAATTTGAGCACGGAGGCACAGAAAGCGCCGTAGAGATCGAGCAGGAGGAAGTGGGTGAATTCGAGAAAGAGATAGAGCGTGGCGGAGAGGTGGCGCTGGAACAGTTCTGGATCCAGAAAACATTTTTTCCGCAACTCAACATACGTGCGGGACATATGGTGGTACCTGTTGGCGAGACCAACATGCACCATCTCCCCACCGAGTTCTTCACCGTCTACCGTCCCGAGGGGGAAAACGAGATCATGCCCTGCACATGGCACCAGACCGGCATCGAACTTTGGGGACGTGCCGGAGCCTGGAGATACGAGGCCATGTTCCTTGCAGGCCTCAACTCGCTCAATTTCTCTAAGGACCGATGGATCAACGGAGGTGCGGCGAGCGCGTTCGAGTTCTCTCCCGCCAACAAATATGCCGTGGCCGCACGCATTGACAACTACTCCGTCAAAGGTCTGAGACTTAGCGTAAGCGGATACTACGGACACTCGTTCAACAACACCCTCATGGCCGACAATGGCAGATACAAGAATGTGAAAGGAGCCGTGGCCATAGGCTCTTTCGGCTTCGACTACAGGAACTCGGGATGGATCTGGAGAGGCAACCTCGACTACGGCCATCTGTCTGACGCGGAGACCATCTCGGCATACAACAGGGGGCAATCCTCGTCGTCGCCATACAAACGCACTCATGTGGGCAAAGGAGCATGGGCCGCAGGCACCGAGGCCGGATACGACATAATGCGGCTCTTCAGCGACCGTGCAGACAGCGGCAGCCACCTCTACCTCTTCGGCAGATATGAGTATTACGACGCATATATCCCCACACCGGCCGCGCCCTCATACACCTGGACGGAAAGACACCGCATAGCTGCCGGCATCAATTATTTCCCCCTGAAACAGATCGTCATAAAGGCGGAATTCTCCGAACGCTTCCTAAAAAGCGGATATAACAACGAGCCATCGGTATCCATCGGTGTGGCATATGCGGGCTTTTTCCTCTGATGACCACACATGACACGACACAGAACAACAAGAAACTTATACATATGATCAGAAAATTTTTACCTCTCGCAGCTCTCGCTATCATGACTGTCTCATGCAGCGACAACGACGCACCTGACACCCCCGCGGCAAACGGGAAAGACGCCACATTCGAGGCTATCGCCAGACAATATCTCGCAAACACCGTGAACGTCACCTACAGCAACCTCGCCGACAACGCCGAGCAACTTGTGGAGGATCTGAAGCGCGTACAGGCCGACAAGTCCGACGCCAATATCCGGAAGGCATGCGAGTCCTTCCTCGAGGCACGCAAATGGTGGGAACGCAGCGAAGCGTTCCTGTATGGCGCGGCTGCCGACTTCGGCATCGACCCGCATATCGACTCCTGGCCTCTCGACCGTGCCGGACTCGTGGCAGAGATGTCCAATGCCGGCCATATCGCATCGCTCGCCGCAGAGGACGGCGATGCCTGGGCAGGAGCGCATCTCGGTCCGGAACTCCTCGGTTTCCACGGAATAGAATATATCATCTTCGCCGCGGGTGCCCCCAAGGCGGCTTCGTCTATTCCTGACAACGAACTGACATACGCGATCGCCGTGGCAGGTGACCTCCGCAACAAGACATATCAGCTCGAACTCTCATGGGGCGGGGAAGAGGCCGTCAGCAGCGACCGCCTGGCCAAAGTCGACGAGGAGCTCGAATGGCCCTACACCGTCGCCAATTCAGGGGTAAGCTACACCGATAACATGCTCAACGCGGGCAAAGCGGGAAGCACATACCGCACATGGACACACGCCATGGAGGCTATCATCGACGGCTGCATGGATATCGCCGACGAGGTTGGCACACAGAAAATCGGCAAACCGCATACCGGCGAGGATGTGAACTACATAGAGTCGCCCTACAGCTACAAGTCGATCACTGACTTCCACGACAACATGATAAGCATTGAAAACGCTTATATGGGAGGCATACCCGAACGCCGCGACGAGGCCAAGTCGCTCCACGCCTACATAATGTCGGTCAATCCCGCCCTCGACACCAGACTTACCGCCGCCATCAGAAACGCACAGGACAGGATAGCCGCTATGCAGGCTCCCTTCGTGCTGTACTACACACATTCTTCGGCACGCGAGGCCATGGATGCATGCCGCGACCTTTCCGACGCACTCACGGAAGTGAAACTGCAACTGTCAAAATAACTCCCGACACATAAAACCAAAGGCATATGAGATA
>ERZ838577.4836-NODE-4836-length-10778-cov-6.257391_pt1 | contig 10778 bp, 9 predicted proteins | sample MGYA00519682_ERZ838577 | MGnify/ENA primary metagenome ERZ838577 (study PRJEB31850, sample SAMEA3708838) | human gut metagenome | biome: human gut; feature: human-associated habitat; material: faeces | place: China | collected 2014 ...
GTACCACCAGATACAGGCCAAGCTCCAGATCGTCAAAGACCACGTTGCCGTCGTTGCTGACAGCCTGCACGATGCCCTCGGCGTTTGCCGGGAGAAACTCCTGCAGCTGGCCGGCCAGTGTGCTATCGGTCAGGTCGCCCAGCTCGATGGCGCAGCCGTCAAAGTCGCCGCAGTATTCGAAACTCAGGTTTCCGTTTTTGCGCTGCACCTCGGCCACGCGGTACACAGTCAGCTCACCGCCGCTCAGCGCCTTGTTGTTGGTGCTGTCGTAGAGGTTGACGTGGATGGAGCCGGTGTTGGGATTTCCGTGGCCATCGGTCAGCTTGATGTTGGCGCTGGTGGCGAAGGTGGGCAGTGCACATGCAGCCAGAAGCACAAGCCCCAGCATAAGCGCCGCAGCGTGCTTTTTGAAATCAGTGCATTTCATGATTTTCACCTCGTGTAGATTTGCGTTTGCGTGTGGAGAACAGCAGCCAGAGCAGCAGCAACAGCAACAGCGGCAGTGCCATGATGGGTGCTGTGATAATGGGTTCGATCTTGGCGGCCTCGCTGGTCACGCGGATGTGCTTGAGCTTGTCCGGCGTTTCGATGCGCCGTCCGCGCACCAGAAGGCGGTGGGAGTTGATGCCGTAGGGGGTGCAGGTCATCAGGGTGACGTAATCCTTGCCGTCCACCACCTTGAGGTTATCGGTCTCGGTGGGCAGAACGATGGAGATCTGGTCCACCTCATAGGTCAGCACCCGGTCCAGCACCGTGATGGTGAAGGTGTCGCCCACTTCCAGCTGGTCCAGATTGGTGAACAGCTTGGCGCTGGGCAGGCCGCGGTGAGCCGAAATGACCGCGTGGGTGCTCTCGCCACCCACCGGCAGGCTGGTGCCCTCCAAGTGGCCTGCGGCGATCTGCAGCACGCCATCGCTGGTGCCGTGGTAGATGGGCAGCTCCACGCCGATCTTGGAGATCGTGATGTAGCCCATGATCCCGGTGCCGGTCACATCCAGCGTGCTTTCGTAGGTGGGAAAGCGCTGCGGGAAATACAACGCATCCGGGTCTGCGGCGATCTGCGCATTGAACGCATCTGCCGCCTCGAAATAGGCGCTGTAGTCGGCATCGGTCAGCTTGTCCACGTCCTCGGCATAGGTGGCCACAGCACGGGACTGGTGCCGCTGGTTCACATAGTCGCTGATGGTGGGGTATAACATCACGGATAGACCCACGAAAAAGACGAGGATCAGGATGATTGTGCTTTTGTTCTTTTTCATGGGCTACTCCCTAATGTTATAAGGATAGGAGCCGGGAGCCTTGCGGCCCCGCAGTTCCGGGGATGCTGGGGGAAAAGGCGAAATTACTTGTTCTCCATGCGCTTCTTGGTGATGAGCAGGACAGCTGCTGCCACCATCAGGCCGCCGCCGATGACATAGAACAGGGTAGTGCCGATGCCGCCGGTGGAGGGCAGGGTAATGCCGCCGGCTTTTTTGTTGATGATTTTATTATTCAGGTTGGATTCACCGGACAGATTAACATTGTGTTCGTCGTGCGTTGCAGAAATGACGATTTTAGTTTTGTCACAGGCACTGTAACCGGCAGGAGGGGTGGTCTCCTTCAGGTAGTAGGTGCCAGCGTCCAGACCCTTGACATTGAACTGACCATTAGCGGCGGATTTCATTTCAACAGCGGTTTTACCGGTTGTGATGGGGTAGTAGAAGTCGCCTTCCTTGTAGAGTTCTACTTCATGCTCGCAAGCTTCATCGCTGTACAGACGGAAGCCAGCGCCCTCCAACTCATTACCCGGTTTATCTTCATCGTGATACTTGGTGTTGTTCAGCTGGTAGGTGTACACACAGACTTCGCTTTCGGGAGTGAAGCCCCAGTATGCGCTGTTTCTGGGGTTATTAGAGTACTGGAGCTGTACTTTGTTTTTGTTATCGGTAGAGCCACTTGTAGAATTGACAGCGGCTTTGTCGTTCAGGTGTGCAGTATAGGTGACCGTAATAGTCGCGCCTTTATTCAAATCTGGTACACAGGTCTTGACATCAGGAATGCCTACCACAAAATAGTGATCACTTTCAAGACGGCTATCATCAACTTCATACTTCGAAGAATCTTTGGTGATATCATAGGGAATGCCATTGGATTCAATGACTACACTATCGAGTCTGTCATAAGTAATGCCCTTGGACAAGGTATCATTGAACAAAACAGCGTACTCATTATAGTAATCGTAAGCACGGCCATTGTTTTCGCTTGCGGGCAAGGTAGCGGTCAGCTGGAACTTGAACTCTTCGTTGATCGCATGGTCAGCGCTGGAATAAAAACCTGCTTCGCTGGTGCCATCCTGATTGTCATAAACTTTCTTCTCAACAGTGGGTTTTACAACCTTATGATTAATTATAACGTTATATTCTCCTTGGTGGGTATCATTCACCAGGAAGAAGGAATTGTAGGCATGATAGAAATCGCTAAGGTTAAAGTAGGTATTATCAACGATCAGATAATAACCTGGCTCTGGAATTTTGATGGCACCGTTGCCACCTACAATGGTGGATTCCGAGTCTGCAAGGGGATCCGTGTAGATATAGTTGCATACAAAACGCGCGAAAGCGATGCTGTCATTATCGGAATCATGCCATTTGCTGATAACCGCAAGAACATCCTGAACATTGTTAGCACTGTTAAACTCATTGCCGATAGTAGGATCTGCCTTCAATTTGGGCAGAAAATCCTCAGGATGAGGGATGTTTTTGCCCCAATCAACGTCGGAAAGCGTCTGATTGTCCTTACTAATAACACCCTTGAAGATCTGGAAAGCGATGTAACCGTGGTTTTTGTTGAGGTCCTCCTTAGTGTCGTATGCAAACGCCGGGATCGCCATGGCGCACACCATGGCAACTGCCAGCAGTGCGGCCAGCAGCTTTTTGATTGCTTTCTTCATCATGATTTGCGAAAATCTCCTTTCAAGTTTTTCTGATTCCTATTTTCAGGGTCTGCTTCCGGCGCAGAATCAATTTTGCCGCCGTGTCAGGAAGGATGCAGGCTTTTTAACGTGCCCTCCTTTCGCGTCTGCGCTTTCTGCAAACCCCGCACACCAGAGCGGCAAGCATCAGCGCACCGCCGCCTGCTGTATACAGTTTGGTACCGGCCCCGCCGGTAGAGGGAAGTTCGTAGTCGGACGGATCGGCCTGACTGGTGATCACAAGGCTGTCGGTTTTTACCGACTTTTCGGCATCATCGCTGATGGTCGTGTCCAGAATCTTGATGTTATTGATTACTTCACCGTCAACAGCCGTTTCGCCAACGTCCTTCAGCTTGACGGTGTAGCAGATAGAATAGGTGCCTGCGGCAATGGGGGAACCGGCAGAACCCAAGGTGATCTTGCGCTCACCATTATCATCTTCCCAAGTGATGCGGAGCGCTGTATCGTCTTCTTTCATGCTGAGCTGGAGCGAGTCTTCGACATATTCGGCGGTTACGCCGGTGGGCAGGGTCATGCTGTCCGCAAGCGTCAGCGGGCCGGCCTGTTCGTTCTTGACCACAAGCGTAACAGTGTAATCCAGGTAGGCATCGCTGCCATTGTAGCGCGGGTCCTTCACGCTCTGGTTAAGGTCATAGTTCTTATCGTCTTTTTGATCCTCATCGGGGGTTTCATCCGGGTTGATGGTGATATCAAGGGCGTAATCTTTGTTGACCTCGATCTGATTAAAGCCGCTGCTGGTGACCTCGCTCTGGTTCCACTGGAAATTGAAGGAAACGTTGCTGGTGACCTTGGCATCGGAAGTATCCGCGCCTGCGTCTGCCTCCTCTTTCTGCCGGATATAGTTTTGGTCGTACCGCAGCACGGCGTACCAGCAGCCGTCATTCCCCTTGAGCAGCTGGTAGCTGCCGCAGGTGTCATAATTGCCGGTATCTTCCAGTTTGCCGGAGATAAGCTCATCGTTCAGCACATCAAAGCTCTTGGGCAGCTTAACATGGACACAGTAGCCGTTGTCCTGGATCTCTTTGGCCGGGATATCTGTGACGGTAAGGCTGCTGTGCAGAAGCTCCGAAATGGTGGTGACATTGGTATCCTCGTATTCAGTGCCATTCTTGCGCTGCACCTTCAGAGCAGTGAGGTAATCCAGTGCATCCAGACCTTTGATGGTGGTAATGGCACCTGCGTCATCTTCGACTTTGAAATACGGCGTAGACACGCCGTAATCGGCCTGCTGCGCATTTGCCACAGACACCAGCGTTGTCACCTGCGAAGCATTCAGCGTGACTTTAGCCACCTTGCCATCCACATCGCCGGAGATCACGGTCAGGGTGCCGAAATCTTCGTCCACATCGCTCACGATGCCAACGGTGCTGGCATCCACGGTGTATTCCTCAATGTGGGGCGCGGTGTCGGTGGTGGCCGCAGCATCCATGGAGAGCAGGGCAATGTCGGCATCGGCGGAATCATCCTGCACCTGCAACGGCTGGCTTTCCGCGGCCACAGCCTTGGTCACGGTGCCATTGTAAATGACGATATCACCGGGCATTGCGGCATCAGACGGCAGATCACCGTCAAAATCCATGGCATAGCCGCTGCCGGTCTCTTCGTTGTACAGCGCGCTGCGCAGCTGGCTGTGCAAAGACAGCACGCTGGAAACCTGCGGGATCGCGCTCTGGGGGATATCGGCATATTTCAGGCAGTAGGAAAGGAACATCACGTCCCATGGGCCGTAGTCGTTGCCGTAGTCGTTGCCGTAGCGGGTGTAGTGGCGCACGGTCTCGCCGTCGGCATCGTCCAGCTGGAAGTTGCGCTCGCTCTGCTCATAGCCCAGCTGGCTCTCGGCTACGGCCAGCAGGTCGTCGGCCCAGTTGCCGCTCAGCGTGGTGCCGGTCTGTGCCAGCCATTCGTCCTCGTCCTGCGTGCCGTCCAGCGGGTCGGACAGGCAGTTCACCGTGTGGTGATGCTCCGGCAGGCCGCAGACCAGCACTTCCTCGTAGCAGGCATCGGTGTGGTGGTGCACCGGGGTCTCGGTCACAGGATCGACCACCACGGGCTTTGCGGCCACCGGCTCCTCAAACAGGGCCACCGGGTCATAATCGGGGTTCACTTCTTCTACAAGCTCGCCCTCTTCCAGACCGCACACCAGCTCATAGGTGGTGGTGTAGCAGCTGTCGTCGTGGGTGTGCTCGAATTTATCGCAGATGAAGGTGACACCATCCTCATCAAAACAGCTGTCGTCGTGGGTGTGCTCTTCTTCCAGGCAGGTCAGCTCCCGCACTTCCTGGTAGCAGTCGTCGGTGTGCTCATGGGGCACAAAGATGTACTCCGGCTCTGCGGAATGGGCTGCAATGCCGGGATCATCCGCATCCACGCCGAACGCATCATCATCCATGTCGAATGTATCATCAAAAGACATGCCGTCGTCCGTCATGGTGGCGTTCCAGTCCTCCGGTTCGCCTTCCTCATAGCCGCACACCAGCTGCTTTTCATAGCAGGCAGCGGTGTGCTCGTGCTCCAACTCGCCGCACAGATAATCGGCCGTTTTGGCAATGCCCACGCCGTGCAGCTGCCAGTTCACGAACAGGCTGGTGGTAAGCGCCAGTGCCAGCAGCAGCGCAGTATAGCGTCTGGCGCGCTGGTGGTTCCGACGGAACTTTTTCTGATATTCTTTCACAATATCCCGCATGATTCCTAAACCTCCTTAGTGGATCAACGAGAAGCTGGACAAGGGCCATACCCGCAAAAAAACCTTGCCTACGATCTGACTTTTTTCCACACAGCCGATCACACTGCTGCGGCTGTCAATGGAGGTGGCCCGATGGTCACCCAGTACGAAATACCGGTTTTCCGGCACCTGATAGGGAAATTTGATGTCGCATTCGCCCAGAGCCAGTTCATCTACATATGGCTCATCCAGCGTCTGGCCGTTCACAGTGACCACACCGTCCTCGTCCAGTTCGATCACATCACCGGGCAGGCCGATGATGCGCTTGAGCAGAAGCTTGTTCTGCCAGTAAAATCCGCAAAGGTCGCCGGTCTTCATGTCGCTGCCCTTGACCAGCAGAATGATGTCCCGGTCCTGCAGAGTGGGGTTCATGCTGTCGCCGGAGACCTGCAGCACCGGCAGAAACAGGGTGGCCAGCAGCACGGCAACGGCCGCGACCACCAGCAGCGTGTAGACCGTGCTGCGCAGCACCCGCATATAACGGCTGCGGTAGGCCAGACGTTCGCGCTCTGCTTCCACCTCTGCTGTGGATGGAATGGGCGTGAACCTGATCTTTTGCTCTTTCATTTGGCACGCTCCTCCGGCAGGAATTCCGTGCTGTGATAGCCGTCCAGCAGTTCGCTGGCCCGGCGGTCAAAAGCGGCCCGGCGCTGCTGGATCTCCTGCTGCGTCCGGGCAAGCATTGCCTTGCAGTCCGCTTCGGTCTGGGCGCGCTTGCGTGCGGCGGCTTCCGTTTCCGCGTCGCACTGCTGCTGGGTACGGGCCTTCAGGTTCGCAGCCTCGGTCTGTGCCTGTGCAAGGATCTGCTGGGCTTCGGCTTCCGCCTGAGTGCGCAGAGCGCTGGCAGCGGCATCGGTGTTTTTGTTTGCTGCGAGCACCGATGCAACGTATTCATCAGCCGCAGCCTGCGCCGCTTCAAACACCTTGTTCAGTTCCAGTGCAGCCTGCGCAATGGAACCTGCGTTTTCAATATGGATCTGCCGTTCCTGCAGCTGGGCAGACAGGGCAGCGTTTTCTGCCCGGAGCTGGTCCTCGCTCTGCTTGAGCGCCAGAATGATCTCGACTAATTCGGTGCGGCGCATGTGCCGCAGTTCACGGTCTGGCATAATGATCGATTTCTCCCGCAAAAAGTGGTCGGATTGGGCGAACGAAAACTTTCGACAAATACGAAAATTTTCGCACCACAAAACCACATTTGATATATCAGTTTTCGGCGCGACAGCGCCAGTTTGATGAATGACCTTCCACCTTATATGTTAGCACAGTATTCGTAACAAAAGCGTAATAAAAATGCCTTTTCCGTGCATTTTTTTGCCAAAGCCAAAGAAAAATTGTTTCTTTTGATGTAAACGATTAAAATGCGTTAAAAACAAAAAGAACTGTCCCCACAACGGAGACAGTTCTTGAAAAACAGATGAAAATAGAAGCCGGATCAGAAGCTCTTCAGCAGATCGCCCAGAGTCAGGAAGGACTGGTAGATCACGTTGACATTGTTGATGATGGAGCTTGCACCGGAGAAGATGCGGGCAATGGCGTTGAACACCTTACCGACATTCAGGAAGCTGTTGTAAGCGTCGCGGGCACCACCGTCCAGATAGACCATTTCCTCTTCGCTGATGGAGGCATAGTTTGCGGGCAGTTTCATAGTAGACATGGAGATTTTCCTTTCTATTGATAAAATTGATACAGTGTGTGAAAAGACTTAAATAAAGGCAGCCACGGCCAGCGTGGTGATCAGAGCACCGGCTACCGTCAGAACGCTCAAAATCGGGCCGTCATCGTATTCCTGCGCGGTCTGTTCCGGCTGAGCGGGCGTGGATGTGCTGGTGGAAGTGGTGGCATTTTTCACGGTCCAGTGTGCGTACACAGTGGTATCACCGGTAAACACCGTAGAGGTGCTGATTTTTGTGCCGCCCACCGGCTCGGTATACCAGCCGTCAAAGGTGTAGCCTTCCAGCGTAGGCTGCGCGGGCAGGGCACTGAGTTTGCCGCTCAGATTGGTGGTGACTGCCACAGCGGAGCTGCTGCCGCCCATGGCATCCAGACCAATGGTGTAGACCTGCGAATCCTTGTCTTCTGCGGCAAAGGCAGAGGGCAGTGCACAGCAGAGCAGTGCAGCGCTGAGCAGACCGAGGACCAGCATTTTCAAGATCTTTTTCATATGACTCCTCGCTTTCCTGACAAATTGGGATGTGGTGCCTGCCGGGAACGGAAACACCAGAACAGACCTCGATGTCCCCGCCATGAGGCAGTAGACGAAAAAGCCGGGAAGAGGAGGTTTATTCAATCCTATATTTACCACATATAGCGTAACAAAAGCGCAACAAAATGGGCGCATTTTGTTGTTATGATGAAAAAAATTGGTTTTTCACAAATTGCAGGCTGCAAAAGGCGGCACAGAGCCGCCGCAAAAGCGGAAAAGTGGAACCTTCCCCTTGTGGAAAAACAAAGAATATGGTATAATATCTTGCACGATGCGCCATCGCCAAGCGGTAAGGCAGGGGACTTTGACTCCCCCATCGTAGGTTCGACTCCTGCTGGCGCAACCAAAAGCCCCGTCATCCTGAAAAGGCTGACGGGGCTTTTTGCATCACTTTTCCACAAAATGCGGCTGAACGGTGCAAAGCTCAGCGGCGGCGGATCTTTCTGGTGGGCTTGCGGCGGTTCCAGTTGTTCAAAAGGACCCACGCAAAGTAGATGATGATGGAAATAATACTCAATGTTATTACAACTTTGAGGTACAGACTGCCTAAGAATTCCTGAAAACGCGCCACCGTGAACAGCAGCGGGTTCAGGCTGACGTCCTGCCCGGCGATCAGGTCCACCACGCCAATGGTCTCACCGGCAAGCTTTAGCTCCACGGTACCCACCACATCGCCCTGCTGGACAGGGGCACACACGGAATCCGGCAGGTGGAAATATTTCTGGGTCACGCTGCCGTCGCCGGTGGAAGGCAGCAGGGTCATCATGCTGTCGGCGGGATACAGCTGCAGGGAGCTGGTATCGGAGGAATACTTCACCGGGATCTCGGCCAGCGTAAGGTCGGTGTCCAGCGCGGCCTGAATGGAAAAGCTGTCGAACACCCAGTCCATCAGCTTCACGGTCTCGCACAGGGCCGGGCGACGGTTGGCGTAGCCGAAATCGTCGCAGGTGTCCGGGCTTTGCATCACGCAGAAAATATAGGTGGCACCATCCTTATTGGCCCATGAAACATAGCTCTGATTGCCACTGTCGCTTTTGAATGCGGTCACATCGCACATGCCGCCCTGCATGGCGCTGCGGTAGTATTTGCCGCCGCTGGATTTGCTCAGCGCGGCGTTCTGGCTGACCAGAACAGACGAAGAACGGTGTTTTTCTTTGGCGGGCATGGTAAAGCTGGGCGCACCGGAAACCTCCACAAAGGCATCAAAGCTCATCAGGTAGCGCAGGATCAGGTACATATCCACGGCACAGGTCACGTTGCCGCTGTCAATGCCGCAGGCATCCGTCCAGGTGCTGCCGGTGGTGCCGATGCGCTGGGACAGGGTGTTCATCTGGCTCACCCAGCCCGCGAGGTCGCCGCCGGAAAGGGCATAAGCAAGGCCCATGGCGGCTTCGTTGGCGTTGCGGGTCAGCATGGCGTACATGGCTTCGCGGTAGGTAAAGGTCTCGTTGGAGCGCATATCGGCGTTGTTGGTGTTATAAACGTAATCCGAGATGGCAAAGGGCATCTGGAAGGTGTCGTCCAGATGGTCGGCATAGTTGGTCAGCAGCAGGGCAATGGTCATGTACTTTGTCAGACCACCGGTGGATACCTGCTTTGTGCTGTCCTTATCATAGACGATGATATTGGTATCGGTGTTGACGATATAGGCACTCTGTGCCTGCACCTGATAGACCGGGGTGGGGTCGAACATAGCCCCAGCGGGCAGCACAAGGCAGCTGAACAGGACAGCGAACGACAAAACCAGCGCAAAAATACGTTTCATGTGGACAATTCCTTTAAAAAGCGATAATATAAAACAACAGGCAGCACGGCACAGGTGCAGTGCGCCGGATAAGAACGAGATCACAGCGGAAGACTGTATTCTTTATAATAACAGGTTTGGCGGGGTGTGACAAGGCTTATTGTGCCGATTTCACATCCGGTCAGGGAGGACAGGAATGGTATATCTGACAGGGGACACCCACGGCGACATCGACCGCTTCAAGCACGGCAAGCTGCGCTGGCTGGGCAAACGGGATACCGTGGTGGTACTGGGCGACTTTGGCTTTGTGTGGGACGGCAGCAAGGAGGAACAGAAAAAGCTGGATTGGCTGCGCAAGCGCCCGTATACCCTGCTGTTTCTGGACGGCAGCCACGAAAACTACGACCTTTTAAAGCAGTATCCCACCGAGGAACGCTTTGGCGGCAAGGTGCAGGCACTGGGCGGCAATGTGTACCATGTGTGCCGCGGCAGCGTGCTGGAATTGGAGAATAAAAAATACCTGTGCTTTGGCGGTGCGGAAAGCCAGGATGTGGAGGATCGGGAACCCGGCGTGAACTGGTGGAAAGAAGAAATGCCTTCGGAGGAGGAATACGCCTTTTGTGAGGAGAACCTTGCAGCGTGCGATTACAAAGTGGATTATGTGCTGACCCACGATGCGCCAAGCAGATTTTTGGATTTTACCGCCCTTGCCAGCGGCGAGACTAACCAGCTGCACAGCTTTCTGGATAAAATTTTGTTGAAGCTGACCTACGACAAGTGGTTTTTTGGCTGCTACCATAAGGATACCCAGCTTTCCACCAAAAGCCGCTGCGTGTTCTGCGATGTGATAAGCATGGGCGAACGGCACGCAAAGCGTTCCGTTCGATAACAGGGGCCGCTGCACCAGCCGTGCAGCGGCTTTTGCATTTGCTGTTGCTTGTGCGCAAAAAACCTCCGGATCAGTTCATGGCTCCGGCTTTCTCGAACATCTGCTGCACCTGCTGTTCCAGCAGTGCGTGCTCCGGCGCTTCCAGCAGCGGGTCGTCGGCCAGCATGGCAACGGCTTCCGCCTGTGCAGCGTGCAGGGTGCGGGTGTCGTTCATCAGGTCGGCGATCTGCAGGGTGGGCAGGCCGTGCT
>ERZ838577.4837-NODE-4837-length-10778-cov-4.257670_pt1 | contig 10778 bp, 9 predicted proteins | sample MGYA00519682_ERZ838577 | MGnify/ENA primary metagenome ERZ838577 (study PRJEB31850, sample SAMEA3708838) | human gut metagenome | biome: human gut; feature: human-associated habitat; material: faeces | place: China | collected 2014 ...
AGGCAATCTGGAATGAATTTTGGCTACGTTACTGAGAACGGAGTGAACAGTAACATTTTTTTCTGCAAGTGTGTAATCTCTCTGGTATATATACAAGACTTTCCGTAAAATAAAAATGTTACTCCAGGTAAAAGTGCACACGCAAAGTTACGTGTTATTCACGCTTTCACCTAGAATAACATTCTTTTTTCATATCTGCAATGAAGCAGTCATAATATTAATTTCTTTTTAATTTTACCACTACATGACGGTAAGGCTCTTCACCCTCACTGACTGTCTCAACGAATTTATTTCCCTGAAGAGCAGAATGGATAATTCTTCTCTCATAAGGATTCATTGGCTCAAGAATAACCGGCTTGCGGGTTTTTCTTACTTTATAAGCAATACCTCTTGCAAGGTTCTCAAGAGTTTCTTTACGGCGCTTGCGGTAATCTTCTGTATCAAGTTTTACACGAATGTAATTTGATTTACCTTTATTTACCACAATACTCGTCAGATACTGAAGAGAATCTAGAGTCTGGCCTCTCTTGCCGATAAGGATTCCCATATCTTCGCCTTCAAAGTCAACTTCCAGACTTCCGTCCGTTGTGTTATATTCAGATGTAATCTCTACTTCTCCAAGATTCATGGACGCAAATACATCACGAAGGAATACCTTTGCTCTGTTTTCTACTTCTTTAATCTCTTCCGGATCTGTAAGGATCTCAACAGGCTTTACCGGTTTAGTCGTCTTTTCTCTGACTTGTTTCTCTTTTGGCTCTCTGAATTCTCTCGGCTGTTTTTCTTTTGCAGCCCTTTCCTTTACAGGTTTTGGCTGTCTTGGTTTCTCAGAAACAGCTTTCGGCTCTTTGATTTCTTTCTTTACCGGTTTTATAGCTTCCGTTTTCTTTTCTTCCTGAACCGGGGCTTCCTCTTTGAAGGAATCGAGTTTCACTGTCTCTACGATCTCCTTCATTTCTTCTTCCTCAGAAACCGACTCAATCTTACGAACCTTAATTACTGCAGGCTTGCTTCCGATTCCGAAAAATCCGTTGCTGCCTTCACTTATTACCTGAATCTCAAGCTGGTCACTGGATACGCCAAGCTCGATACATGCTTTTGTAATTGCTTCACTCTTTGTTTTCGCTGAAAACTGGATATAATCCTCCATGCCAACCCCTCCGTTCCTGACTACTTCTTCTTATTACGCTCATCAAATGCTTTTACCAGATTGGCCTTTGCAGTAATGCTGCCAGGTTTTGCATTCGCAGCGTCTTTGTAAGCTTCTTCAACCTTCTTGGCTCTTGTCTCAACATTTGTATTGCTGCTGCCTTTTTCAATCTTATTGATATTCTTGGCGCTCTGATGGGCCTGATTTGTAATCTTCTGAGGTGGAAGTCCCGCTTTCTCACGCTTCTTTTCCATCTTCTTCATATTCTCACTGATCAGGTCTTCAATCTGGATCTTATCCATCTTTTTATTGATAACAACCTGCTGCACACTTCTTACTGCAGCACTTGCTACCCAGTAAATACCAAGACCTACAGGGAATGTGAAACAGAATACTGCTGACATCAACGGCATTACCATATTCATTGTCTTCATGGAGTTCATCATTGCATCCTGCTGTGAATCGCCGCTCTGCTGTGCTGCCTGAGGCATCAGTTTTAAGTTGATCATCTGTGTAGCCCACGCAAGAATCGGGATAAGAATCGCAACGATAGCAAGAAGAGCAGATCCACCTACAAAAGCTGCTTTAATATAAGTCAGTGGCTGATCAGCGATATTCAGACCAAAGAAATTCTGCACATGTGAAATCTCTTTTGCAGTGCTGTTCAGCGTATCAGTAAATCCTGCAAACTGGCTTGTCTCAGCAAGTGTTTTCCACTGGGAAGGTGATAATGCATACAAAAAGTCTGTGACTGAATTACTTGTAGCTTTACTTCCATCCATAATAAGCTGAACTCTTGTCATCTTATTATCTGTGATAAACTGCTGAAGGATATCTGTATATCCGTTTACACCTGTAATACTGGTAACTGCAGATGCAAGGATATCCCTTACACTTCCTACATATGCCGGAATTTTATAAATTACCTGATATAAGGCCATCAAAATAGGGAACTGGATTGCAAGCTGTACACAGCTTCCTGTAGGAGATACGCCGTATTTCTGATATACAGCCTGTGTTTCCTCCTGCATTTTCTGCATTGCAGCAGTATCGTTGTTTTTTCCCTTGTACTTCTTTTGAATTTTCTGAAGTTCCGGCTGCATGATTGCACTCAGCTTAGAGAATTTCTGCTGTTTAATCTGCAGTGGGGTCATAAGAGCATAAATAAGGATACTGAAGATGATAATACAAAGACCGATATTCTGAATTCCAAAGATATTCAGCAATCTGTAAATACCATCCATGATCCATCCCATAACGGTCGCAAGCTGACCAATGATAGGAGTGCTGCTCTTTGTCGCTAAAATCATTTCCAAGTTCATTTCCTCCTAGAATCCATAAATGACAGGAGGTTCCTTCGATCGATCAATATTCAATTTTCAAGTACATTCCTGTCTTTACGGTACAGGGTCATAGCCTCCGTGGGAAAAAGGATTACAGCGAAGTATCCTCCATACCGCAAGAAGACCGCCCTTTAATGCACCATATTTTTCGATTGCTTCTAAACCATATTGAGAACATGTGGGAATATAAGGACATTTTGTTCTCTTCATCGGTGATATATACTTTTGATAGAGTTTAATTATTCTGATCAGAAACTTCTTTATCATTGTTCTTACCTGCTATGCAGTGCTTTCCCGCCAGATGCATCAGCGCACTCTCTATCTCTTGATAGGTCCTGTCCTTTGCCTGTGGGCGTGCAACTACTACAATGTCCAAACTGTTTTCAAATTCCGCTTCATTCAACCGATAACTTTCTCTTATCAATCTGGTGAGTCTGTGGCGAACCACACTATTCCCTACTTTTTTACTTACTGATATTCCCAGACGATTCTTCATGTACTGATTTTTCAGTACGTACATCACCAGATACCGATTACCTTTTGATGTTCCATTTCTGTATACTTTTTGAAAATCTTGATTTTTTTTTAAGGACTCTGATCTTTGCATAGAATCCCCTTTCCTGATCTCTTTTTTAAGAGAAGAAAAGACCACATAATTGCGGTCTTATTCTTAGGCTGATAAATGCTTTCTTCCTTTTAATCTTCTGGCAGCTAATACTTTACGACCACCCTTTGTGCTCATACGAGCTCTGAAACCATGAACTTTTGCTCTGGATCTCTTTTTTGGCTGAAATGTCATTTTCATAGGTAAAGCACCTCCTTTATCTATTATCCATGTTAAATTTTGTAACTTTTTAAGTATGACAGACACCGGATTCTACAACTCTCCTGCCCGCCAACTTTACTTATTAGAACATCATTTCAATTATATTCATAAAGGGTGGATTCGTCAAGTATTATTTACACAAAGATTTAAATGGTTTTTTATGCCATTGTGGATTACATAATTGGTTTACGTAATATTATCCACATTTTGTGGATAACTTGTGGATAACTTGTGGAATACCTATATATCTTTCCACTTTCTCCTGTCTATTTTACACATATCTTCAAAAAAATGCTTTTATTTCTACTTTTCTTACTGTGCATAAAATTATCCCCATTTTTTATCGTTTTTAAAAGAATAACGTCACATTATGGTAACCGGAATTGGCTTTTCCACTGTTATCCACACTAATCCACATAAAAAGTGGGGATAACTTTTTTCCACATTTCCCTCAAATATACATTGCGAAAATAGGCATTTTATTATAATATATATAAGGATATTTATGTCTTTTTTAAGAATACGGTCAGAGTTTGTGGAAAACTCAATATTATCAATACACACTTAATATAGAAGTAATACGAACCGGGAGAACCAGAAAATGAACAAAGTTGTGGAAAAATGGGACGAAATCCTGCAAATCGTCAAGACAGAACATGATCTGTCCGACGTTTCTTTTAATACCTGGCTAAAACCACTTACTGTTTACGAAGTAGTTGACAATGTTGTCACTATTATCGTGCCTTCAGAGCAGGTAGGTCTCAATTATATAAGTAAAAAATATAAACTTCCACTTCAGGTAACGATCAGTGAAGTTACCGGAATGGAAAACTGTGACATCAATTTCATATTGCCGGAAGATGTTCCGAAAAAAGAGGAAGTTTCTCCAAAAGCGCAGTCTCAGGACGCACGCTGCGAGGAAGCTCATTTGAATCCAAAATACACTTTTGATACCTTTGTAGTCGGAAGCAATAATAAATTTGCCCAGGCAGCAGCTCTTGCAGTTGCCGAATCCCCGGGTGATACCTACAATCCGCTCTTTATCTATGGCGGTGCAGGTCTGGGAAAAACTCATCTGATGCATTCTATTGCTCATTTCATTATTGATCATGATGAAAACAGCAAAGTACTTTACGTTACCAGTGAAGAGTTTACCAACGAACTGATCGAAACAATCCGTAATGGAAATAACTCGGCAATGACCAAGTTTCGTGAAAAATACAGAAACATTGATGTTCTTCTTGTCGACGATATTCAGTTTATTATAGGAAAGGAATCTACACAGGAAGAATTTTTCCATACCTTTAACAGCCTGCACAGTGCCAAAAAACAGATTATTATTTCGTCAGATAAACCTCCAAAAGATATGGAAATCCTGGAAGAACGTTTCCGTTCACGATTTGAATGGGGCCTGATCGCAGATATCACACTGCCGGATTACGAAACCCGAATGGCAATTCTTCATAAGAAGGAAGAAATGGATGGATATGATATTAACGAGGAAGTAATCAAATACATTGCAAACAATATTAAATCCAATATCCGCGAACTGGAAGGCGCGATCAACAAGGTGATGGCTTTTGCCAAACTTGAAAAAAAGGAAGTTACACTTGAACTTGCCGAACAGGCGTTAAAGGATATTATTTCCCCTGATGAAAAGAAAGTCATCACGCCGGATTATATTATTTCCATGGTTGCTGAACATTTTGATGTTACAGTGGATGACCTTTGTGGAAATAAGCGTAACTCCAAAATTGTAACCCCCCGCCAGATTGCCATGTATTTATGCAGAGAAATCATCTCAACTCCGCTGAAATCTATCGGAAAATGTCTTGGAAATCGTGATCATACTACCATTATGCACGGCATCGACAAAATTGAAAAAGAAATCAACAACGATGAAAACCTTAAAAACACCATTGAAACTTTAAAGAAAAAAATTAATCCACAGGGATGAGGATAACTGACTGTATAACATGTGTATAAGATGTTGATTGAATGTGTATAAGTGTGTATAACTTTTCGCCGCTTTTTGGGCGCTTCGGTTATACACAAGTTATACACATACTTTAAGCACACCTTTACACGAAGTTATCCATATCCGAACTCCTTGAAAAATCAACTTTCAATGGAGTTTTTCACATATTCACATCCCCTACGGCGGCGACGACGGATTCCTTTTATATATTTATCTATAAAAAACCACATCACCCAAGAAAGGAAGTTATACACATTATGAAAATCATTTGCCAGAAAATCAACTTGCTCAAAAGTGTAAACATCTCACTGAAAGCAGTTCCCTCTAAAACAACAATGCCAATTCTGGAATGTATTCTAATTGATGCTACTACAAACCAGATTAAATTTACTACTAATGATATGGAACTCGGTATAGAAACAATTGTTGATGGAATCATTGAAGAAAAAGGAATCATTGCGCTGGATGCAAAAATTTTCTATGAAATCATTCGTCGACTGCCAGACAATACGGTAACTATTAAAACAGATGAGAAACTTACTGCCACCATTACCTGTGAGAAAGCAAAATTCACGATACCTGGTAAATCCGGAGAAGATTTTGCATATCTCCCACTGATTGAGAAAGAAGAAAGTCTTACTATCTCTCAATTCACATTAAAAGAGATGATTAGACAGACTATTTTCTCAATTGCCTCCAATGAAACCAATAAGCTGATGACCGGTGAACTTTTTGAAATCAAAAATAACTACCTGAAAATAGTATCTCTCGATGGACATCGTATTGCGATCAGACGTATGGAACTGAAAAAAGATTATGTTGACCGCAAAGTGGTGGTACCTGGCAAAACACTTAATGAGATCAGTAAGATTTTATCCGGTGAAATTGATGATATTGTAAATATTTATTTCTCAAAAAATCATATTTTATTTGAGTTTGACCAGACTATTGTTGTTTCCAGATTAATCGATGGAGAATATTTCCGTATTGATCAGATGCTTTCCAGCGATTACGAAACCAAAATTAAAATTAATAAAAAAGAATTTCTGGACTGTATCGACAGAGCCACTCTGTTGGTAAGAGAGGGAGAAAAGAAACCGATCATTATTGAAATTACAGATAATTCTATGGAATTACGTATTGATTCTGCAATGGGTTCCATGAACGAGGATATTGATATTGAGAAAGAGGGGAAAGATATTCTGATCGGATTTAATCCCAAGTTCCTGATCGATGCACTGAAGGTTATTGATGATGAGACCATCGACATTTACCTGGTAAACCCGAAAGCACCTTGCTTTATCAGAGATGAGGAAGAAACTTACACGTATCTGATTCTTCCGGTTAACATAAATCAGAACCAGGCAAGATAATGACACTTGCCACAGAGAGAAACGTAACAGACAATTGGAAGAGTATGGAAGTGAACACGGACTGCCAATAATGGCTGGAGACAGTCTGGAAAACGAATTGCAGTCGTGATGCCAGAAGAGTGGAGGCAAAAAATTGGAAATCAGAATCAGAGATGAATTTATCAAACTTGGCCAGGCACTGAAACTTGCTGAGCTTGTATCAGACGGTGTTGAGGCAAAATATGTGATCAACGACGGACTTGTAAAAGTAAATGGCGAAGTAGATACCAGAAGAGGCCGCAAGGTTTATGGCGGTGACGTTATTTCCTATAATGGCCAGGATGTGAAGGTTCTGTCCGGAAACGAGTAAAATGGCTTATATTGAATCCATAAAATTAAGCAATTTCAGAAATTACGAATCGCTGGAACTTTCTTTTGACAAAGGAACCAATATTTTTTATGGGGATAATGCACAGGGAAAAACCAATATCCTGGAGTCTGTGTATCTGTGCGGAACCAGCAAATCCCATAAAGGAAGCAAAGACCGGGAGATTATCCGCTTTGAACAGGATGAAGCCCATATCCGCATGATGGTGGGAAAAGATTCCATGTCTTATAAGATTGACATGCACCTTCGGAAAAATAAGGCCAAGGGCGTGGCAATCAACGGGCTTCCCATAAAGAAGGCGAGAGAGCTTCTCGGTGTGGTGAATCTGGTTTTCTTTTCCCCGGAGGATCTGAATATTATCAAAAACGGTCCGGGAGAGCGACGAAGATTCATGGACGCGGAGCTTTGTCAGCTGGATAAACTATACCTCACAGATCTTGCCGGATACAATCATGTTCTGAACCAGAGAAATAAGCTGCTGAAGGATATGTATAAGCAGCCGGATCTTGGGGCGACTCTGGATGTATGGGATATGCAGCTGGTAAATTATGGCCGTAAGATCATTGGCAAAAGAAGAGAATTTGTGGAGTCCCTTAATGAGATCATTAAGGAAATTCACAGAAATCTTACCGGCGGTATTGAAAATATAGAAGTGATATATGAACCAAGCGTGGAGAGTGAGGCTTTGGAAGAGAGCCTTTTCCGCAACAGAGACCGGGATCTTCGGATGAAAATGACTTCGTCCGGTCCTCACAGGGATGACCTGATGGTGGCTGTAAACGGAATTGACATCCGCAAATATGGTTCGCAGGGGCAGCAGAGAACAGCAGCTCTTTCCCTGAAACTTTCGGAGATTTATCTGGTGGAGAAGATCATTCATGATAAACCGGTTCTGCTTCTGGACGATGTCCTTTCGGAGCTGGATAGCAGCCGTCAGAATTATCTTCTTGAGAGTATTCATGATATTCAGACCATGATCACCTGTACTGGTCTGGATGATTTTGTCAGTCATCAGTTTACAATCAATAAAGTGTTTCACGTTGTGGCGGGGCATGTGTATCAGCCGATGGGATGTCCTGCAGATAAATAAGCTTGCGAAGTAGTATGCGATATGCTAAACTGGCATTAACTATGGAAAGTTGGTGAAAAATTTGGACAAAGAGGAATTTCGGGTTAAACTTGAAGAGATTAACCATTTAGTAGAACAGAAGGACTATAAGGGAGCCATGAATGTTGTAGACAGCATTGACTGGCGCCGTGTGAAAAATGTTCGTACCCTTTGTGTGGTTGGTGAAATCTATGCTGCCAATAAACGCTATGAGGACAGCAAGGAAATTTTCCTGCTGGCTTATCACAGAGCCTCCATTGGTAAGAACATTCTTTATCGTCTTGTAGAAGTTTCCCTGAAGCTGGGACAGGTTTCCGAGGCAGTGGAATTTTATCAGGAGTACAGGGAAGTTGCGCCAAATGATAATACGCAGTACATCCTGAAATACAAGATCCTGAAAGAAAAAAAGGCTCCTCTTGCAGAGCAGATCAAGGTTCTGGAGGATTATAAGGAGAAAGAATTTACCGAAAAATGGTCTTACGAGCTTGCCAAACTGTACTATCAGGATGGTGACAAAGAGAAATGTCTGGAGCTTTGCAACGAGATCATTCTCTGGTTCAACGAGGGTAACTACGTGATGAAGGCTATGGACCTGAAACAGCGTATGGGTGCTCTTACCGGCGAGGAGAAAGAGCGGTATGAACAGCAGTTTGTACCGAAGCTTCTGAAACCTGAGGAAGCAGATACCATCAAGGAAGAAGAGAAAGCACCGGAAGCTGAGAACCAGGGAAGTGAACCTATTGAAAGTATTCAGATCAAGAATGAGGATCTGGATGGCGTAGAGAGTCTTCAGGATAAAATTTCCAAAGGACTTCGTGACATTTTTGGAAGCCGTAAGATGGATGAAATGGAAGACAGCATTGTTTCCACTGAGCAGACGAAAGAGGTTCAGGAAGAAATGCTTCGTGATCCGGCTTCTGAGAAAGAATATGAAAGTGTACCGGAGCTGGAGCCTGAAACTGGCAAGGTGAAAGTGGAGAATACCAAGGAGACTGTTGCTGAAGAATCTGTGAATACAGCAGATGAGACTGCAGAGAAATCAGCGGAAGCAGTTTCAGAAGAAAATACAGAAGGTTTAGAGAATGCAGATCGTTCAGAGTCTGCAGAAGAGAAGAACGCATTTTCCACAGAAACAGAAACACCTGTTGAGAACCTGAAAATGCCTACACTGAATATTCCGGATTCTATGAAGAATATGGTACCGGAAGAGATTGAGGTTCCTAAGGCACCTGTACAGAATAACCTTTTCAGTGATGAGGCTGATGCTGCGGAAAAAATGAAAGACGAGAAACCTGCATTTGATTTTTCAAATTTCAATCTGGAGGATACGATTCTTGCTGCTGCTTCTGCACAGGGAATTGAAATTCCGGATGAGAAGGTAGATGAAGAGAAAGTTCAGGAAGAAAATAAAGAAATTGTAGAAGCTGCCCAAGAAATATCTACGAAACCTCAGAATGCTGTAAAAGAAGAAAAGGCAGAGGATATTCCAGAAGAAGAGGAAGTTATCACTGAGGACGAGGAAGAAATCGAGCCAGAACCAGAGCAGAAAAAGCCGGTTGTAGAGCTTGAGGAAGAGGAATTCCTTTCCGAAGAGGATCTTCAGGCTGCTGAGGATGAGTTTATGAATGGCCCGGCAGGTCATAAGGAGAAAGAAGAGCCTTCTGATGATTCCATGTCTGAGGATGAATTTATTGCCAAACTTCTCAGAGAGAGCATTGGAGAAGAAGAGGATGAGGATATGCCTCCAGCTGCAGATGATGTGGTTGAAACTGAAGATGCAGAGGAAGAACCGGAAGATTCTGAGGACGAAAACTTTGATTTTGACGAGGATGAAGAGGAAGAAGAGTCTTCTGAATCTCTTTCCGAGGAAGAGGAACTGGAACAGTTTATCGATTCTATTCAGCCAAAGGATAAGAGAAATCCATCTGACATTGTGCCAAGAGAGAAATCACTCACCGATGATGAGAAGAAGCTGTTTACATATTTTGTAAAGGTTCCGGGAATGCGGGAACAGCTGATCAGTGCACTTTGCGATGTGCAGATGGCAGCGGCTGATAAGACCTCCAAGACTGGAAACGTGATCGTCATGGGTGGGAAAGAAACTGGTAAGACAAGACTGATCGCAAGCTTGATTCCGGCAATCTGTAAAGAGCTGAATCTGCCGGCTTCCAAGGTGGCTTATGTATTTGCCGACCAGCTGAACGAGATGGATATTACGAAAGTGATCGGCAAGCTTAGCGGTGGTTTCCTTGTCATTGAGAATGCTAACCAGCTGACACAGGAAACAGTAGATATTCTGGATAAGGCTATGGAGTTCCGCACAGACGGACTTACTGTGATCATTGAGGATGAGAAGATCGGAATGCGTAAGCTGATTGCAAGATTCCCGAAATTCGCCAAGAAGTTTACATCCATGATCAACATTCCGGTATTTACCAATGATGAACTTGTAAACTTTGCAAGAGTTTACACCAAGGAAAATGGTTACAAGATCGACCAGATGGGAATGCTTGCATTGTATAATCTGATCGGTGTGAACCAGAAAGAAGACCAGCCTATGAACATTGGCGCAGTTAAGGAAATGCTTGACGCAGCAATGGCGAAATCCCAGGGCGGACTTCTGAAGTTTAATA
>ERZ838577.4843-NODE-4843-length-10762-cov-9.130756_pt1 | contig 10762 bp, 6 predicted proteins | sample MGYA00519682_ERZ838577 | MGnify/ENA primary metagenome ERZ838577 (study PRJEB31850, sample SAMEA3708838) | human gut metagenome | biome: human gut; feature: human-associated habitat; material: faeces | place: China | collected 2014 ...
TGGGTCTGCCGAAGTCCCGGGTGTTTTATGGCAAGACCAAGGCTGAAGCGGAGCGCAAATATCAGGACGCGGTGCTGGCGTATAAACTGGAATGCATGGACCCGAAGGAAAAGCGCTACACGTTCCGGGCGGTGTCGGTGGCGTATGAAGAGTATATCCGGGGCCCGGAAAAGCCGGTGCGGCGGGGTACGGTGAACGCCTACAAGAAGCACTTTGCTCCTGCCAGAGCCTATTTTGGCGATACCGTGATGAACGACATCGATGCTCAGGCGGTGGGCGGGTATCTGGCGCACCTGAAGATGGAGGGCAAAAGCAAGCATTCCATCAAAAACGCAAAAAGCGTGTTGTCCTGCATCTTCACCTATTGGTGTGCGAACTTCCACGGCACCGGTAATCCTGTGCTGCTGGCGAAACTGCCCGCCGGGCTGAAAGATGGCCGCAGGGTGGAGCCCACCGAGGAACAGCGCGATCTGATCAACGCCCACCCGGAGGGCTGCGGCTTCTGGGCGTGGCTGTTTGAGTACACCGGGCTGCGCATGGGCGAGGCAAACGGCTTGCAGTGGAAGGACGTGGATCTGGACGCGGGCAAGATCACACCGGTGCAGGCCATGCCGTGGGACCATAATCAGCCCTACCGGGAACTGCTGAAAACGGAGAAGGCTTACCGTAGTATTCCCATCCTGACACCGCTGCGGCCTATGCTGGAAGCAGGGAAGGCTGCGCACCAGCCGGAGGACTATGTTCTGTCCGGCGCTAGCAAGCCGCTCACCCAGTGCCAGTACAGCCATCAGTGGATGCTGTACTGCCGGGAGCTGGGATTGTGTGAGAGCTACACCCGCACAACAAAGATGCCCGCATACCAGAACCGCCCGGAGCGGATCGTGGAGAGGGTCGTGTATAAACCGTTGGTCACGGCCCATCAGTTCCGGCACCTGTTCGCCACGAATCTTTTCTACGCGGGCGTGCCGGATATGGTGGCGCAGCAGCTCCTGGGCCACTCGGACATCATGACCACCCGGCGCATCTACCAGCATCTGCGGGAGAAGGAGAACGCCCGGTACACCGCTCAGCTGGATGCCTATGTGAGCAAAAATCTTTAATTTCCCTACAAATTGCTCCGGGGAGCACGGTGAAAGCTGGCTTCCCGGGGCAATTTTTTACACTACAGTCTCACTACAATGCCCTCGCAAAATCAGGCAGTATTGGGCAGTATCTGGCAGTATTTGACCGCTGCCAAAAACGAAAAACCCGCGAAGCTACGAATTTTTAACGTAACTTCGCGGGTATCTTTTGGTGCGAGGGAGGGGACTCGAACCCCCAAGGATAAACCACACGCACCTCAAACGTGCGCGTCTGCCAGTTCCGCCACCCTCGCATACCGTATTGTTTTCGCAGCCCTGAAATCTCTGAGGTGAAAGACCGTGATGCGGACTGCTTGAATATATTACCACGTTCCCGGCAGATAGTCAAGCGCTTTTTCTCTTTTTAAATGAAATTTTTGGGCCGTCATTTCTTAAGAATATGTTGGTTGAAATGCATGGATGGGTGTGATATTATAAAACTAACTATCTCTGCTCAGTTGTTTTGGCAGCAGGGAAGAAGATGATAAGGATACGGCGGAAATGCATTTCTGCGCAGGGTGCAGACCGACCGGTTTTTTGAAAGGAATTTGAGTGGACGCAGGAATGAACGAGAAAAAAGAAAATGTTATTGTAAACGGTTTTTTCTGGCGCTTTGCAGAGCGGTGCGGTGTGCAGCTGATCTCAGCGGTGGTGTCCATCCTTCTGGCGCGCATCCTTACACCCGATGATTACGGCAAGGTGGCACTGGTGACGGTGTTCAACAATATCATGTATGTCCTGCTGGACTGCGGCATTGGCACCGCGCTGGTGCAGAAGAAGGAAGTGGACGAGCTGGATTACTCGTCGGCGTTCTTTTTCAGCATTGTGATCAGCTTTGTGCTGTATGGGGGAATGTTCGTGGCGGCACCGTATCTGGCTGCTTTCTACAATGACCCCAGCATGACCCCGATCTTTCGCGGCATCAGCCTGACAGTGGCGGTCTGCGGCATCAAAACGATCCAGCAGGCGCATGTGACCCGGAACATGAAGTTCCAGTATTTTTTCTATTCCGCCTTTGCGGGCGCGATCGTATCCACGGTCCTGGGCCTGGGCCTTGCCTATATGGGCTTTGGAGTCTGGGCGCTGGTGGTGCAGCAGGTATCCAATATCACGGTGGACACGCTGGTGCTGTGGAAGCTGTCCTCCTGGCGGCCTAAGATGGAGTTTTCGTGGCAGCACCTGAAAGGGCTGCTCTCTTATGGCTGGAAGCTGCTGGCCTCGTCGCTGAGCAGCGTCATCTACAACAACCTGCGCAGCCTGATTATCGGCAAGATGTACACCTCGGCGGATCTGGCGTATTACAATCAGGGCGATAACCTGACTTATAATATCGCGTCAAGCGTGGATACTTCCATTGAGAGCGTTTTGTTCCCGGTCATGTCCTCACTGCAGGATGACCGTGCGCAGGTCAAGAACATGACCCGCCGCTCCATCAAGACCTGTACCTATATTATTGCGCCGGTGATGATGAGCACTGCGTTCTGTGCCGAACCGCTGGTGCGCCTGATCCTCACCGAGAAGTGGCTGCCCTGTGTGCTGTTCCTCAGGGTGTTCTGTCTGGGGTATGTGTGCTGGCCGATCATCACGGCAAACCTGAATGCAGCCAAGGCGGTGGGCCGCAGCGATCTTTACCTGAAATGTCAGCTTTTGAACGAAGGGGTGTGCATCCTTCTTCTGCTGGCAACATTCCGTGTCAGCGTCGAGGCCATTGCATATGGTATGCTGATCACGAATATTGTGACCCAGATCCTGGATGCACAGCTCAACAAAAAGCTGATCGGCTATGGCTATCTGGAACAGATGCGTGATATCCTGCCGACCCTGCTGCTGGCAGCGGGCGCGGGCCTGTGCATGTATCTGGTCATTTTCCTGCACCTGCCGGATCTGCTGACGGTGATCATTCAGGTGGTGGTTGGTCTGGGCATTTATCTGACAGGCTCTGCCATTCTGGAATTGGACACCTTTGAATATTTCAAGGATGTGCTGGCTCCGTCCATCCGGCAGAAGCTGAAACGCTGAAACCGGCATTTTGGATCGTGTAAAAATCCGTCGGGCGGGTGATGTCCGACGGATTTTTGTTCTTTTTGTCTAAAGTATACAAGAACAAACATTAAAAACCGGCAAAGCGACCATTGAAAAAACGCAACTGATATACTAGAATATAAGTACAAGAGCGCGGCACACGGCTGCGTGGAAAATGCAAAGCAGAAAATATAAAACAGGAGGATTTTCCTATGCCTATGAAAATGGGTTGGCGCTGGTATGGCGAGGGCAACGATCCCATCAGCCTGAGCGACATCAAGCAGATCCCCGGCGTGACCAGCATCGTCTGGGCGTTGCACGACAAGATGCCCGGCGAGATCTGGGAGATCGACGAGATCCAGAAGGTAGCCGATCAGATCCACGCTTACGGCTTCGACATGGACGTGGTCGAGTCGGTCAATGTCCACGATGACATCAAGATCGGCCTGCCCACCCGCGACAAGTACATCGAGAACTACAAGCAGTGCATCCGCAATCTGTCCAAGTTCGGTGTCAAGGTCATCTGCTACAACTTCATGCCGGTGTTCGACTGGACCCGTACCGATCTGTTCCACCCCGTGGGCGACGGCTCCACTGCACTGTTCTACGAGAAGGACAAGATCAAGGGCGATTACAAGGCTATGGCTGAGTACATCATGTCCTTCACTGAGAAGTATAACATGACCTTCCCCGGCTGGGAGCCGGAGCGCATGGCAAAGCTGGACGAGCTGTTCAAGGCTTACGCCCCTGTCACCAAGGAAAAGCTGTGGGAAAACCTGAAGTACTTCCTGGAAGCACTGATGCCCACCTGCCATGAGTGCGGCATCAAAATGGCTATCCATCAGGATGATCCCCCTTGGGATATCTTCGGCCTGCCCCGTCTGCTGGTGGATGCCCAGAGCATCGACCGCTTCCTGAGCATGGTGGATGATCCGTACAACTGCCTGACCCTGTGCACCGGCAGCCTGAACGCAAACCCCAACAACAACTGTGCCGAGATCGTGCGCAAGCACTGCGACCGCATTGCCTTTGGTCACATCCGCAACATCCACCACTTCCCCAACGGCGACTTCTCCGAGGCTGCTCACCGCGACTGCTGCGGCGAGACCGGCATCATCGAGGTGCTGCGTGCTTACCATGACTGCGGCTTTGAAGGCTACATCCGTCCCGACCACGGCCGTCAGCTGTGGGAGGAAGGCCCCGGCAACTGCCGCCCCGGTTACGGCAAGTATGACCGTGCTCTGGGCGTTCAGTACATGCTGGGTGTCTGGGATCTGCTGGATCGTCTGGATGAAGAGAAAAAGAAGGGCTGATAAATATGAAGCTGTCTGAGATCAAAAACGGCAATCTGTCCGCCGAGTGGGCAGAGAAGGGCTATGAGCTGCCCAAATTCGATATCGAGGCTGTCAAGGCCAAGACCCACGCCGAACCCACTTGGGTGCACTTCGGCGCAGGCAATATCTTCCGTGCATTCCCGGCTGCCATCCTGAACGATGCGCTGAACACCGGCAAGTATGACCGCGGTGTCATCGTGGCCGAGAGCTTTGACTACGAGATCATCGACAAGGCTTATCGTCCCTACGACAATATGAGCCTGCTGGTCTGCCTGAAGTCCACCGGCGAGATCGAGAAGAAGGTGGTGGCTTCCGTTACCGAGAGCCTGAAGGCTGACTACTCCTTCGGCGAGGACTGGGCACGTCTGGTGGAGATCTTCCAGAACCCCAGCCTGCAGATGATCTCCTTCACCATCACTGAGAAGGGCTACGGCGTTGCTCCTGCTGATCTGGAGCGCGGCCTGACCCCCGTGCTGGCCATGGGCAAGGTCACTGCTCTGCTGTACGAGCGCTTCAAGGCCGGCAAGCTGCCCCTGACCGTCCAGAGCATGGATAACTGCTCCCACAACGGCGATAAGGTCAAGAACGCTGTCCACGCCTATGCTGCCAAGTGGGTGGAGCAGGGTCTGGTGCCCGCCGAGTTCCTGGCCTATGTGCAGGACGAGACCAAGATCACCTTCCCCTGGAGCATGATCGACAAGATCACCCCGCGCCCGGATGCCAAGGTCCAGCAGATGCTGGCCGACGACGGCTTTGAGGACAACTACACCATCGTCACCGAGAAGCACACCTTCACCGCTCCCTTCGTCAACGCCGAGGAGACCCAGTACCTGTGCATCGAGGATCACTACACCAACGGCCGTCCTCCGCTGGAGCTGGGCGGTGTGCTGTACTGCGACCGCGAGACCGTGGACAAGATCGAGAAGATGAAGGTCTGCACCTGCCTGAACCCGCTGCACACTGCCATGTCCATCTATGGCTGCATGCTGGGCTACACCCTCATCTCCGCCGAGATGGCCGATGAAGACCTGCGTGCCTTCATCCAGAAGATCGGCTATATCGAGGCGATGCCCGTCGTGGTCGATCCCGGCGTGCTGAACCCCTATGAGTTCATCGGCGCTGTCATCAACCGCCGTCTGCCCAACCCCTTCATGCCGGATGCTCCCCAGCGTATCGCTACCGATACCTCCCAGAAGCTGGCCATCCGCTTTGGTGAGACCATCAAGGCCTACGAGGCACGCGGTCTGGACAAGAGCAACCTGATCCTGATCCCGCTGGTGCTGGCAGGCTACGCCCGCTACCTGAAGGGCATCGATGACAACGGTCAGGCTTTTGAGCCTTCCACCGATCCGCTGCTGGCTGAGCTGCAGGCCATCGTTGCTCCGCTGGAGGTCAAGGAATGCGAGCAGGACTTCAGCTGCCTGAAGAAGCTGTACAGCCGTGTTGACGTGTTTGGCGTGGATCTGTATGCCGTTGGTCTGGGCGAGAAGATCGAGGCAATGGCCAAGGAGCTGTTTGCAGGCCCCGGCGCTGTGCGCAAGACCCTGCACAAGTATACGCTTGCCCGCTGATCGGCTGACGCAATAACATAAGCTATCTTCGCACCCACGCTGCGCTTTGCTTTGCCGCAGCGTGGGTTTTTATATACAAAAAAGAACTGCTGACATCTCATCAGCAGTTCTTTTTGCCTGTATATATTATATGCTGGATCTTATGCTTTTCGGCAGTCGTGCAGCTTTTCTTTGGGCAGGATGCCGGTCAAAAACTTCCACACCACTTCCATGCGGTCGTTCAGTAAGTAAGCTTTCTCTTTTTCTACGTAGAGGTACACCGCATTGTCCGTGCGGTAGGCGCAGTAAAAGCTGTCCCATGCGTGGCGGCTGGTGGGTTCGGGCTTGTCCTGCTGGCCGTACATCCACACAGCAATGCCGGTGTCGGCCAGCTCCACACGGTAGAAGGCACGCGGCAGGTGCATCTGTTTGATCTGCCGGGAAACGCTGCGGAAGAACGAGTAAAAGTAGCTCACCGGCAGGCCGATGCCCACAATGGCAAGCACAGCAGCCAGCAGCCCGGCACCCGGGCGCTTGCCCAGCTGCGAAAGGCAGACGGCGGCAAAAGCCAGCATGATGGCGGCAAAAACAGCGGGACGCAGCCATGCTTTGCGGTGATGGAATGCATCGAACACGGCAAAATCGCGGAAGCCCTGCTCACCCATGGTGGTGGAAACGGAGATGGTCTGGGACATAAAGTCGCCTCCTTTGTATTTATAGGCATCGTACCACAATTGCGCGGTTTAGGCAAGAGAAAAACATGCAAACCTTGCCAATCCGGCCCAAAGCGTGGTACAATAAATCGTTACCAAACGAAAGGAGGCGGCAGGATTTGCAGCACCGCAAGCGGCAGATTACCCTCAAGCAGCGCATGGGCTTGTGTCTGGCAGCATTTTTTGCGGCCTTTGCCATGCAGCTCACGCTCAATGGCTACCAGTCCAGAGCAGTGCAGGCAGTACAGGACGCGCAGATGGGCTGCTTCAACGCCATCAGCCGCTTTCAGGGCGGTGTGGAAAGCTCTATTTCCGTGCTGGAGAACTACCGCTGGGAGAACAGCGAGCCGGAGGAGATCATTGACCGGCTGCAGTCGGCATCTTCCACCTGTAACGCATGGCTCTGGCGCATCGGTACCAGCCTGAACAGTCTGGAAAGCGTCAGCGATGAGCAGCGGGTGCTCTACAGCGCAGTGGATACGGTCTATCAGACCTACACCGGCCTGCTGGATGAGCTGGAAAACGACCTGCTCAGCGGCAACGATGCCGCAGCTTCCCAGCTGTATTATGCAAAGGTGGTGCCCTGCGGCGATTACCTGAGCCAGTACACCCTGCAATTGCTGGAAACCGCCATTCAGGATTCCCAGACCACCTACACCACCATCTCGGCCCTGAACGAGCGCATCACCATGCTGCAGACGGTGGTGGTGGCGCTGTGCGTGGCGCTGGGCTGCGTTACCGGTTTGATGGTCATGCGTCTGCTCACGCCGGTGCAGCAGATGATCGCTGCCTCCCGCGCCATTGGCAAAAGTGAGTTCGACACCCCGGACATCCCGCTGCCCAAGCAGCCGGAGATCGCTCGGCTGGCCGAGTCCTTCAACATCATGAAGCACTCCATGGCCCAGCAGGTGACCACCCTGCAGGAGAAAAACGAGATCGAGCGGGAGCTGCACCGCCAGAAGACCGAAGCACTGGAGCTGCAGAACCGCATGGAGCGCAGCCGGCTGCAGCAGCTGCGCAGCCAGATCGACCCGCACTTTCTGTTCAACACCCTGAATGTGATCCAGCAGACCGCCGGTACCGAGACGGCCTACCGTACGCAGGCGCTCATCATGGCGCTTTCGCATCTGCTGCGCTACAGCCTGATGAGCAACGATGAACAGGTGCCGCTCTCCCGTGAGGTGCGCATCGTGGATGAATATTACTCCATCTACCATGTCCGCTTTGGTGAGCGGGTGCGTATGGAGTGGCGCATTTCCGATTCGCTGGATCTTACCGAGACCATGGTGCCGTCCTTTATTTTACAGCCCATCGTGGAAAATGCCTTCAAGCACGGCATCTGCCCCAAAGAGGAGGGCGGTGTGGTGCGCATCCGCGTGAACCCTCTGCGGGAGAAGGGACTGCTGTGCATCCGCGTGGTGGATAACGGCGTGGGCATCCAGCTGGATCAATTACGACAGCTGCGCGGGGCGCTCAGCCAGCCCGGTGAGCGCTGGGAGCATATCGGCATTTATAATGTTGCGGCCCGCCTGCGTCTGCTGGATCGGAACAGCCGCTTTGTGATACGGTCCCATCCGGGACGCGGTACGGCGGTGGTGCTGTATCTGCCATTGGTGGAAAATGAGGAGGAGTTTGAGGAATGATTCGTCTGTTGATTGCGGATGATGAAGCACTGGAACGGGAAACGCTGGCGGACATCGTGGCCCGCCGCTTTGAGCACGAAGTGACCATCGAGACTGCCGAGAACGGCCGCAAGGCAGCGGATACGGCGGTGCTGTGGGGCGCAGACCTGATCCTGATGGACATTGAGATGCCCGGTATGAACGGTCTGGATGCAGCCCGCGCCGTGCTGGAACAGCGCCCGGAGTGCAAGGTGATCTTTGTTACGGCCTACAGTCTGTTCCAGTACGCCCACGAGGCCATGCATCTGGGTGCCTGCGATTATCTGCTCAAGCCGGTGAACCCGGACGAAGTGGAAGCTTCCATCCGCAAGGCCATCCGTCAGATCGAGGCGGGCCGCCGCCTTGCGGAGCTGGCTCCGGTGGAACCGGAGCCGGAAGCTGATCCGGAGAGCGATGCCGCCGAAGCAGGGGAGAACGACCGCAATGCACTGGTCATGGCCCATGTGCGCAAGTATATGGAGGATAACTATATGTTCGACCTCTCGCTGGACAGTGTGAGCGAGATCCTGCATATCAGCCCGGCGTATCTCTCGGCACAGTTCAAGAAGTACCAGAAGATGAACTTTCTGGACTGCCTGACCGAGCTGCGTATCAACGCTGCCAAGGAGCTGCTCACCGACCCGTTCCGTTCGGCAGCAGAGGTGGCTTCCATGGTGGGCTACGAGGATTCCAGCTATTTTGCCCGCACCTTTAAAAAACGCACCGGCATGACCCCCACCCAGTACCGCAGGGAAGCGGCCAAGGCTGCACGGGAGGCCCGCCTGTGACCCGCCGTCAGATGCTCACCGCCCTGTTCGGCGCAGCCGTGCTGGCACTGCCGGTGGCGGGCTGCGGCCATCAGCCGGTGCAGGAGCAACAGGGGGCGGAACTGATCCTGCGCTATGCGGAGAACCAGCCGGAGGATTATCCTACTACGCAGGCGGCGCTGGCCTTTGCGAATCTTGTGGCCCAGCGCACCGATGGCCGCGTGAAAGTGCTGGTGTACAGCGGGGGAGAGCTGGGCGCGGAGCAGAGCGTGATCCAGCAGATGCAGTTTGGCGGCATTGATTTCTCCCGCGTGTCCCTCAGCCAGCTGGCAGAGTACGAGCCGGCGCTGAGCGTTTTGCAGCTGCCGTACCTTTACACCGACGCTGACCAGATGTGGCGCGTGCTGGATGGGACCATCGGCGACGAGTTCCTCTCCACGCTGGAGTCGCTGGAGCTGACCGGCCTTTCCTGGTTCGATGCCGGTGTGCGCAGCATCTACACCCGGCAGAAGGTGACAGGCCTTGCGGATCTGCAGGGCCTGACCATCCGCGTGCAGGAATCGGACATGATGAGCGAAATGATCACCGACCTCGGCGCAAAGCCGGTAAAGGTAGTGTACAGCAAGGTGTATGCCGCCCTGCACAACGGTGAGATCGATGGCGCAGAGAACAACTGGCCCAGCTACGAAGCCATGGGTCACTACGAGGTGGCACCTTACTTTTTAAAGGATGAGCATACCCGCGTGCCGGAGGTGCAGCTTGCAAGCCCTGCTGTGATGGAAAAGCTGGCCGCACTGGACGAGCGCTACCCGGAGATCATCCGCCTGTGTGCCCGGGAGAGCGCCAAGGTGGAGCGCAGGCTCTGGGCGCAGCAGGAGGCGGAATCGGAAAGTGATCTGCGTGCAGCAGGCATTGAGGTGACAGAGCTGGACGAAGAAGAAAAGGCAAGGTTCCGTGCTGCTGTGCAGCCGATGTATGATCGGTTCGCCCAGCAGGGCGAATTGATCACCCGCATCCGGCAGGCATAAGCCCCACAGAAAAGCCCGGAAAAGATGGGCAAAGAAATCAGGAAAACAGAATAAAGAACCGGCAAAGCGCTGTGTGCTCTGAACCCCAAAGGGAAGGGCATCCAGCGCTTTGCTTCTATCTGGAATACAGAAATGTATCCATCTGTTAGGCGAAGGTGCACAAACAAAAAGCAAAGCACTTGGCGTTTTTCACAAAAGAAATTCTGATATTTTTTCAAAAAACAGGACATTTTTTGAAAGCCCTTGTTTTGGTTAAAAAAATTTGCTAAAGTGTGTACAGTAAATGAACGGCATGCGGGTCCTGTGCAGACCGGGCCGTTCGGGAGATTTAAGGAGGACGATTTATTATGAAAAAGATCACTCGTCGCAGCTTTCTGGCAGCAGCCGGTGTTTCCGCCGCTGCTCTGGCTCTGACCGCATGTGGTGGCTCCAGCAATTCTGCTGCTTCCACCTCTACCGCAGCTTCTTCCACCGCAGCTTCTGCTGCTGGTGATGCTACTGCTGCTGCAAACGATCCCAAGGTGACTCTGGTCTACGCCGAGGTCAACCCGCTGGATACCATCGTT